>Ga0123334_1001324_pt1 | contig 31508 bp, 34 predicted proteins | sample BiotimSIPDNA_FD_89706 | JGI IMG/M metagenome (GOLD analysis project Ga0123334, IMG submission 89706) | Anaerobic biogas reactor microbial communites from Washington, USA - Biogas_R1 time_0 SIP DNA | ecosystem: Engineered > Bioreactor > Anaerobic > Unclassified | place: Washington, USA...
GCGGTTACAAATTCGAAAAGATATACAGCTGCCAAGTAGAGACTAACATAATAGTATAAAGAATACGAAGAAACAAATGAGATGAAAGAAACACGGCTTTGACAAGTCAAGAGACCGTCCCCAAGCGAACCAATGCATAAACCTCAGAAAGACTTCTGTATATAGAGAAAGGTGGGATAATATGCGAGTTTTGGTGATTAACGGACCCAATCTGAATCTGCTCGGACAGAGAGAAACAAATCTCTACGGAGATGTCAGCCTGGAAGACATCAACTATGCTTTGCAAAAGCTGGCCGCCGAAAAGCAGGTGGAGATTGACTTCTTTCAGTCCAATCATGAAGGCGAACTGATCGACCGCATTCAACAGGCCCAGGGCAACGTGGATGCCATGATCGTCAACGCCGGGGCGCTGACCCATTACAGCATTGCGCTGCTGGATGCGCTCAAAGCAGTCAATATTCCTTTTATAGAAGTGCATCTGACCAATATTTATGCCCGGGAAGAATTCCGCCATCAGTCACTGCTGTCGCCTATTGCCCGCGGAGGAATTTTCGGCTTGGGAGCAGCAGGTTACAGCTTGGCAATGCTGGCTGTTTGTGAATGGTTTAAGTAACCCTATAAAAAAATATTTTGCAGAAGGCAAGTCTGGGGTACAATATATCCAGCAGTTTATTGGCAGGATGGAAAGCAGATGGAAAATATGAAACAACGAATTGATAAACTACGCCAGGAATTGCAGCAGCGCAAGATAGATGCTTTTTTGGTTACCGGTCCGGAAAATATCAGATATTTATCCGGTTTTACCGGCGGGCGCGATGCCAGATTGCTGGTGAGCGCGGAAAAAAGCTATATTATTACTGATTCCCGCTATTTTGAACAGGCCTCCCTTGAATGTCCCGATTGGGAATTGGTTAAAGCCTCTGCTGCCGATACAGAAACTCTGGTTCCGCTGCTTAATGGCCGGTTGAATCTGGGCTTTGAGAGCAGTAATATAAGTTATGATGATTATCTGCAGTTGGAAACCAATTTAAAGCTGGGGTTACAGCCGGAAAAAAATCTGGTGGAACAACTGCGCAAGATAAAAGATGAAGATGAACTGGACCAATTAAGAACCGCTGCCCGCATCGGTGACCAGGTTTTTACCCGAATCTGTCCGGAAATAAAGGCCGGCATGAGTGAACGGGAAGTTGCCAACCGTATTGTTGCCTTATTAAAAGAGGGCGGATGCAGCAAGGAAGCCTTTGATACCATAGCCGTGGCAGGGAAAAACGCTGCCCTGCCCCATGGACAGCCGGGTACCTATTGTCTGCAGCCTGGCGATATGCTGACCATGGATTTTGGTGGCCTGTATCAAGGTTACGCCGGGGATATGACCAGAACAGTTGTGATAAACCAGGCCTCTGCACAGTTGCGCAGCTATTACCTGCAGCTGCTGGAGGCACAGGAACTGGGGGTCAGTCTGGTACAGGCCGGGATGGACGGCAAAGAACTGGATCAAAAAGTACGTGATTGTTTGAAAAAATATCAGCTGGATGTTTATTTTTCCCATAGCACCGGCCACGGTGTAGGCTTGGAAGTGCATGAGGCCCCGCGCTTATCCCCTACCAGTCATGATACATTGGAGGAAAACATGGTGGTAACGGTGGAACCCGGTATATATATTCCCGGCTGGGGAGGAATCCGCATCGAAGATACTGTAATCGTGAAGAAAGGGGGATGTGAAGTCATCACCCATTCAAATAAAGGCCTATTAATTTTATGATGGAGGGATACGATGATCTCAGTTAATGACTTTAAAACCGGGGTGACGATTGTATTTGAAGACGTGGTTTACCAGGTGGTTGATTTTCAACATGTCAAACCCGGCAAAGGAGCAGCCTTTGTAAGAGCCAAACTGAAAAACGTGAAGACCGGCGGTACAGTGGAAAAAACTTTCCGCGGCGGTGAAAAAGTTGCCCGGGCACATCTGGATAAAAGAGAAATGCAATATCTGTATAGTGACGGCGATGGCTATGTTTTTATGGACAACGAAAATTATGAGCAAATCACCATCGGCAAGAATGATATCGGAGAAGGCTCCAAGTGGCTGATGGAAAACATGACCATCGGGGTACTGCTGTACAACGACGCTATCATGGGTACTGAAATGCCCAACTTCGTTGAGCTTACCGTGGTCGAAACCGAACCGGGAGTCAAGGGTGATACAGCCACCGGCGCTTCGAAAAATGCTAAACTGGAAAGCGGAGCGGTGGTACAGGTGCCGCTGTTTGTCAACGAGGGTGATCGCCTGAGAATAGATACCCGCACCGGCGAGTATATGGAAAGAGCTTAAAATATTAAGGCAGCTATATTTTATTAGAGAGTTTTGCATAATTCAAAAAAATCATGCAATAGTTTATTTCCTCCTTATTCTGTTCATACTATATACAGTTTAAAAATAAGGAGGATTTTTTATGTTGCGCGATATGTCTGAAAAAGTAAGCTATCTGCAGGGTTTAACCGAGGGTCTGAATATTACCGAAGGCGGTCCGCAGGGCAAGATCATTTCCGGTATGCTGAATGTGATGAATGAAATGGCCAATGAGCTGAGTCTCATGCAGCAGGATTTTTCTGAAATCAAGGAATATATCGAAAATATCGATGATGATCTGTTCGAATTGGAAGAGAGTATATTGGAGGAAGAAGAGTTTACCCAGATAAAATGTCTGAACTGCGGTGAAAAACTGCTGATTGAAAATGATATTCTAGATGATGAAGATCGTATCGAGGTTATCTGTCCAAGCTGCAATGAAGTCGTCTATGTCAACGACGGTTCTTTTGACTATGTAACCGACGATCCGGATGACCAGAGTGTTAACTAAACGCTCAGATGTCCGCCCAATAAAGTAAAATAATAACCTGGAAGGTATTAATACGAGGTGTTGGTTGCCATAATCAGCACCTCTTTATTTTTTCTGAAATAGGGTAGGGGTTGTCTATAAAACACCTAAAGTAATTGGCATAATTTCCTGTTCAATCCAATATTTATTAACTGCAAGGTGGTGGATTGATGGGATTTGAAAGTCAACGCCTGATTATAGATGCTATTATTCCTTATTTATCTCCCCCGGTAGGAAGGATCATCAGGACCGTCGAGCCGCAGCAGTTAAAACGACTGGAAGAAATACGATTGCGCAACGGTCAGCCGTTGTTTTTGAAAATTGGCGAGCAGGAACTGGCGGTGAATAAGCAGGGAGAGTTGGTTAAAGACCTGCGCCATGCTTACATCGTGCAAGGTGAAGATATATACCGAACGATTTTGGCAATCAGCGACAACTCCCTTTATGCTTTCGAGGAAGAGATACGCCGCGGCTTTATTACCATCCCCGGCGGACATAGGGTGGGACTGGCAGGTCAGGCGGTTATGGAAAGTGGTCAGATAAAAACCATCAAAGACTTCAGCAGTGTATCTTTGCGTATTGCCCGCCAGGTGAAGGGTTGCTCCGAGCCGTTGCTGGAGCATATTTACCGGCAACAGCGCTGTCCGGCAAGCACATTATTTTTATCTGCACCGCGCTGTGGCAAAACGACTATTTTACGCGATCTGACCCGAAATATTGCTGAAGGCTCCCGTTGGGGACCTCCCTGTACGGTTAGTGTGATTGATGAACGCTCGGAACTGGGGGGAACTTATCGGGGCCAGGTACAGATGGATTTGGGCTGTCGAACCGATGTGCTGGACGGTTGTCCCAAAGCGCAGGGCATGATGATGGCAATCCGGGCATTGGGACCGCAGGTCATCGTAACTGACGAAATCGGACGCCGGGAAGATGTGGAGGCTTTGCAGGAATGTATCAATGCCGGGGTGGCAGTGATTACCTCCCTGCATGCCAGGGACCTGGAGGAGGCTCAGCGCCGCCCGCTGATCAGGGAGTTATTGAGCATGGGTGTCTTTCAGACGCTGATAACCCTCTCCCGCCGTCAGGGCCCCGGCACCGTGGAAGAAATCGTGAGGTGGGATTAGATGTTGTGGTTAAAAACCGTGGGAGTGGCTATGGTCATTGCCGGCTGCGGCGGCGGCGGTCTGATGAGAGCCGGCAGAATAGATAAAAGGGTTGAACAGATAAAAATCGCGCGTCAGGCGATGGGGTACCTGGAAAAAGAAATTACCTACCTGCAGACCCCGCTCCCCCTGGCGCTTGAACATACCGCTGCGCTGACCGCGCCGCCGCTTAAGATAATGTTTCAGGAAAGTGCCCGCCTGCTGTTAAACCGCCAGGGAGTAAGCGTAACGGAGGCCTGGGCAGGTGCCTTGACCAGGCTTGAGCAGCAGGCGGATTTACACGCTGATGATTTGCAGATCCTCAATACTGCGGCCAATCAATTGGGGGCATCGGGAATTGAACAGCAGAAACAATGTTTCCTGCTGTTGCAGGAGCAATTGAAAATACAGGAAGAAAAGGCCCGCGAAAAAGCCGAGTCGGAACGCAAACTATGGAGTTACGGAGGCTTTATTCTGGGGACAACAGTGGTGTTGTTCTTACTTTAAAAATTTTAGAAATGGGGGGCTATTTTTGAATGTTGATATTTTATTCCGGATTGCGGGAATCGGCATATTAATTTCCGTACTGTGCATTGTGCTGAAACAGGCACAGAAACAGGAGCAGGCTGAAATGTTAACCCTGGCCGGGGTGGTGGTAGTGCTTATCATCGTGGTGCAATTGATGAATCAGCTCTTTACGGTGGTTCGGTCCGTATTTAACATCTGAGCTTAATCAAAGGGGCTGGTCATTTTGGAGATTACACAAATTGTGGGCTTGGCCCTTATGGTCACGGTTTTTCTGCTGATTCTGCGGCAGGAAAAACCGGTCATGGCAGTTTTATTAAGCATCGTTTTCAGCATTTTTATCTTCATCACGATGATGGATAAGATGGGCGCTATTATCAACGTTATGAAAGAGTTGACCCGGCGTGCCGGAATTAATTATTTTTTTATGACTACGATCCTGAAAATTTTGGGGGTGGCTTATTTAGGTGAGTTTGCCGCCGTGATTTGTCAGGATGCCGGCGAGCAGGCGGTAGCCAAAAAGGTGGAATTTGCTGCCAAGATAATGATTGCCGTATTGGCCTTGCCCATTATGGTAGCCATTCTCGAATCGCTGCTGGAATTAATGCCTGGATAAGCCAAGCTTGAAATGGAGTGCAGATATGAAAAGAGCTGGCCTGATACTATTTATAATGCTGGCAATATTGTGGCTGCCTTTCCCGGTTATGGCCTCGATGTCACCAGCTTCGCAGGAAAGCGCGGCTTTACTGGAGGATACAATAGATAGACTGGATTTAAGTGAATTGGAAACTTTTAAAGCCAATATTGATGATGAAATAGCCGCCTATACCAGCCATAAAAACGTTAAAGAATGGCTGCTCGAGTTTATCAGCGGAGAATGGGAATTCAACCCCCGCAATATTTTATCCGGTATTATTAATTACTTTTGCGGTGAGTTGATGGCCAATTCCGGACTTTTGGCCAAATTGATTATTTTGTCAGTGCTGGCGGCATTGCTGCTCAATCTCCAGCAATCATTTTCTTCGGATATCGGCAAAGTAGCTTACCTGGCCTGTTTCCTGGCCATGGGCACTATTGCCATCGGCACTTTCAAACTGGTATTGGGAATCGGACAGCATACCATTGACAACATGAGCACTTTTATGTTGGGCATGCTGCCCCAAATGATGGTTCTGGTGGCCGGGTTGGGCAATATAAACGGTTCGGTCTTGCTCTTCCCGCTGTTGATGACTTCCGCCACCGCTTTTGCCGCCGCCATTAAAAATGTAGTATTTCCGCTCATAATCATTTCGGCTGCGCTGCATCTGGTCAATGGTATATCGGAAACCATAAAAGTCGAACGGCTGGCCAAATTTATGGGACAACTAGCCCAGATTCTGTTGGGATTTTTTCTGACTTTTTTTGTGGGGATGCTTACGCTCAGAGCTCTGTATGCATCAGCCCTGGATAAAGTGACGCTGCGCACGACTCGTTTTGTGACTGATAATGCCATCCCGATAGTCGGTAAGATGGTTGGCGATACCATTGAAGTTGCAGCCGGATATGTGGTTATGCTGAAACAGGCTCTGGGTGTCTGGGGCGTTATTGTGATTCTGGGGATTATCATCTATCCGCTCTTGGAAATAGCGGTTCTGGCCCTGATTTATAAAATTGTGGGAGCAGTAGTGGAACCAATGGGCGATGCTCGTACCGCCTCTATTCTTGAGATGATGAGTGCCCACTTGTTTTTGATGATGGCAGCCACTGCTGCAGTGGCGCTGATGTTTTTTATCATGATTGCCATCGTAGTCGGTCTGTATAGTGGGGCCGCGATAAGATAAGGGAGATAAACCATGACGACTATTTATGAAATTGTCAGAAACCTGCTGGTTATCATTGTCATTGCCAGCTTTTTGGAATTGATCCTGCCGGATGGGAAACTCAGACCTTTTGTGCGTTTCTCGGTGGGCCTTTTTATTCTGATTGCTATCTTGAGTCCAACCCTTAAGTTGTTGTTTACAGACAAAAGTTTTGAACTTGGTTTCTGGGACTATCAGCTTGATGCAGGGATTGAGAGATCAGTCCGGGAACAGGGGGAGGAATTGAGCCGTAAGGTTTATCAGCCGCGGCAGGATGAAATTCAAACCAAGCTGCAGGGGCAGATTAATGCCATAAGCAGCCTGGTACCCGGAGTTAATACTGTACAAAGCCAGATAGAAACAGACCGGGATGGCAGCGTGAAAAAAATAACCCTGCAGATTGATACCGGCTCACCGTCCCGGATTGAAAAAGTGGCGGGAGTGAAAGTGTTTTCCGCCCAGCCGCAGCCCATCGATGCGGATGGGGAAGAGGTCATAGCTGATAAAATCACGCAATTGATCAGTAATCTATATGAAATACCGATGGAAAAAGTTGAAATTAATTTTGGAGGTGGATAATGGTGTTGGAAGAATGGATTCGAGGCATTCATCCCGGTAAGGGAGATGAGGGGAACAGCAAAAACAGATGGAATCGTTACATATTGATCATTTTGATTTGTCTGGGCATGCTGGCACTGATTTGGCCGATGGGGAAAGAAAAACCGGCACAGGTAACCGAAAAGAGTCCTTCCGGCAGCGTTGAAAGGTCGCAGCAAAAAATCAGTCGTGAGCTGGAGAATATTTTATCCCAGGTAAAAGGAGCAGGGCAGGTGAGGGTCAGTATCAGTCTGTATTCTGACGGTATGAAAAGCTATGCCTGTAATACCAAAAATGACGTGCGAGAAACGATTGAACATGATAGCAACAGCGGTGAGCGTAAGATACGAGAAGAGAATATGAACAGTGAAATCGCCGTCAGCGGTGGTTCAGCTTTGCTGGTTGAAGAAAAAGCGGCGCAAATAATCGGGGTGCTGGTAGTGGCAGAAGGTGCAGATGATCCGGTCGTAAAAGAAGAGCTCAGCGATGCCACCGCCGCGCTGTTGAATCTTTCCCCGCATCAGATCAGGGTACTGCCCCGAAAGGAGGAATAATAATGCTGATCAATTTTTACCGATTAAAACGCCTGGCCATTGTTGCAGCTTTTATTTTGCTGCCCTTTATCATCATCAACCTTATTAATGTCGCGATAAATCATGACAGCAAACCTGTAAATCAGGATATTGAAAGTATTGAACAACTGCAGATGCCATCCGATAATGTTATGTCCGCTAAAGACGAAGGCAGCGGCTTTTTTTCCGAATATCGCATGGAACGGGAAAGAGTGCGGGGAAAACAGATAGAACTGCTGAGAAATATTGCCAACAACCCGAATCGGGAACAAAAAGTCCGTGATAGTGCATCCCTCAAGTTGATACAGATAGCAGATGATCTGGCCCGGGAAATGCAAACCGAAACCTTGATTAAAGCCAAAGGCTACAAGGAATGCGCGGTTATTCTGGAGCCTGAAGGAATGACCATCATTCTGGATAAAAATATTTTATCGGAGGGACAAAAGGCTGAATTATTGGAACTTTGCAGTGCTGTCAGCGGAATAGACCAAAAAAAGATTGCCATTACTTCACGTCAGCAGTACCATTAAGTGGTTATACAAACATTGGTAAAACAATATCAAAAATTGTATACTTCGCCTAAACATTGAAATAATGAGCTAAAATTATATATAATATAATCGTTAAAGTTGGATATAGTACTCAGGCCGTTGGTCTGAGTATATTTGTATTTATTACTTTTTTGATAATTTTGATTCGATCCCGATGCTTGTATTTGGATCGGTCAGTTTGACGGGGGTGTAAAATGAAAAAAATCGGTATAACTGATACCAGTCTGCGCGACGGGCACCAGAGTCTTTGGGCTACGCGTATGACAACTGATGATATGTTGCCGATTCTGGAGAAGATTGATGATGTTGGCTATCATTCCCTGGAGGTTTGGGGAGGAGCAACTTTTGATGTATGTATGCGCTATTTGCATGAAGATCCCTGGGAAAGGCTGCGTACCATACGTAAAAACATCAAAAAGACCAGGCTGCAAATGTTGCTCAGAGGTCAGTCAATTGTGGGCTACACCCATTACCCGGATGATATCGTATACCGTTTTGTTGACCAAGCGGCTGAAAACGGAATTGATATTTTCAGGGCTTTCGATGCTTTAAATGATATACGCAATCTGGAGACCAGCTTAAAAGCTATAAAAAAAACCGGCAAGCATGCCCAGGCCTGCGTGGTTTATACGGTCAGTCCGGTTCATACCATGGAGCATTTTGTGAATACAGCGCTGCGGCTCAAGGACATGGGGGCGGATTCCATTTGTATAAAAGATATGGCCGGATTATTGCAGCCTTATGTTTCTTATGAATTGGTCAAAGCTTTAAAAGAGGCAGTGGAGTTGCCGATTCAGCTGCATACCCATTATATTGGCGGACTGGCGGTTGTTTCCTGTGTCAAAGCGGCCGAAGCCGGGGTAGATGTTATCGATACCGCCAGCGTACCAATGGCCTTTGGATCTTCCCAGCCGCCGGTGGAAACGATCGTACGCGCCCTGCAGGGAGCAGATTATGATACCGGGTTGGATCTGCACGCTCTGTTTGATATTGCTGATCATTTTGAGCAAATAAGAAAACAGAAAGGATTTGAACGGGGTGTTACCAGAATCTCTGATATGAAAGTTTTTGAACATCAGGTCCCGGGAGGCATGATATCAAATCTTGTTTCTCAGCTGGAAGAACAGAAGGCTTCGGACCGCCTGCCGGAGGTGCTTAATGAGATTCCGCGGGTAAGAAAAGATCTGGGCTATCCGCCGCTGGTTACCCCTACCAGCCAGATTATCAGTGTCCAGGCGGTATTGAATGTGCTTTCCGGGGAAAGATACAAGCTTAGTCCGGGGGAAGTCAAGGACTATGTACGGGGATTGTATGGCAACCCCCCCGCCCCGATAGATGCAGAAGTACAGAATAAAATAATCGGTGATGAAGAGGTCATAACCGTCCGCCCGGCTGATTTACTGGAGCCGGGTTGGGAGAAAGCCAAAAAAGAAATGGCAGAGATATCGGATAAGGAAGAGGATATTCTATCTTATGCGCTCTTTCCGCAGGTGGCTTTAAAATTCTTCGCTTATCGCCAGGAACAGCAAGATGAGGACCTGCCGCAGATATTGCCGGCTGATACGCTGGGCGGTGAAGCAGCCAAGCAGAAAGAAATCATCAGGCAATCATTGCCCAAAGTCAGGAAAAAACCAGTCAGCAGGGGAGATGAAGAGATGAACATAGATGAACTGAGAGAATTGTTATTATTATTTGACCAAACCGGTATTGCTGAGATGGAAATCCAGAAAGACAGTTTTAAAATTAGTTTGCGCAAGACGGCCGGTAGTAAAACAATCTCGTCTGAGACGCCCGTACCTGAAAATAAAGCGGAGGCGGCGTATGATTATGCCAAAATGGTTGAAGTTCTCTCCCCGATGGTAGGTACATTCTATGCGGCCCCGTCTCCGGATGCGCCGCCTTATGCCCGGGTTGGAGAGCGGGTGAAAAAGGGACAGACCCTGTGCATCGTTGAAGCCATGAAACTGATGAATGAGGTCAAAGCTGAATGTGATGGTACAATTGTGGAAATTGCGGTGGAAAACGCCGAACCGATTGAATATAATCAACTTTTGTTCTTAATTGAGAAAGACTAGAGGTGAGAAGGTGTTTGCCAAAATATTGATCGCCAATCGCGGCGAAATTGCGATCCGGATCATTCGCGCCTGCCGGGATCTGGGCATAGCTACCGTGGCGGTTTATTCGCAGGCTGACAAAACCAGCATGCATGTATCCATGGCGGATCAAGCCATTTGTATAGGCAGTGCACCGGCTAGCCAGAGCTATCTGAACATATCCAATATTATTGCCGCGGCTAAGAATACGGGAGCGGATGCGATTCATCCCGGCTATGGCTTTTTGGCTGAAAACGCTTATTTTGCGGAGTTATGTGAAACCAATGATATCAAATTTATTGGCCCCAAATCCAACGTCATCGAGCTGATGGGTGACAAAGTCAAGGCCCGGGAACTGGTCAGCAGTGAAGGAGTGCCGCTGGTACCGGGCAGCGCCGGGGCAGTCGAAAGCTTTGCCCGGGCGGCGCAAATCGCTGATGCTATTGGGTATCCGGTGATGATAAAAGCTTCCGCCGGCGGCGGCGGCAAGGGAATGCGCCTGGCCCACAGCCGGAATGCCCTGGAAGAAGCGCTGAACATGGCGAAAATGGAGGCCAAGGGTGCTTTTGGCAATGATGAAGTTTATATCGAAAAATATATTGAAGAACCTCGTCATATTGAGTTTCAGATTCTGGGCGATGAATTCGGCAATATGATTCATCTGGGTGAACGCGATTGTTCACTGCAAAGACGCAACCAGAAATTATTGGAGGAAGCACCTTCCTGTATGCTGGATGCTGAACTGCGGGAAAAAATGGGAGCCACTGCAGTCACAGCAGCTCGGGCGGCTAATTATACCAGTGCGGGAACGATTGAGTTCCTGGTTGACCGAGATAAAAACTACTATTTTATCGAGATGAATACCCGTATTCAGGTCGAACATCCGGTTACGGAAATGGTAACCGGCATTGATATTGTCAAGGAACAGATACGGATTGCGGCAGGGGAAAAACTTAGTATTGCCCAAAGTGATGTCAAAGTAAATGGTTGGGCGATTGAATGCCGCATCAATGCCGAAGATCCCGACCGTAATTTTATGCCTTCTCCGGGTCAGATCACGGAATACTGGTGTCCCGGAGGGCCTGGAGTCAGGGTTGACTCGAGCGCCTACAGCGGCTATACGATTTCGCCTTACTACGATTCCATGATCGCCAAACTGATTGTCTGGGGCAGAACCCGTGCCGAAGCGATAGAACGCATGCGTAGGGCTTTGCTGGAATTCCAGGTGGGTAATGTACAGACGACGATTCCTTTTCATTTGCAAGTTTTGGATAATGCTTTCTTCCAGAAGGGTGAAGTTTATACTAATTTTATTCAAAGAAGGATGGGCGGATAATTTATTTGTGGATAAATGTTTATCCCAAAATGAATAATAACAGATATATCCATAAACATTGCTTATTTGTAATGGGCAATGTTACAATAATTCCATAATACACTTGGAGGTGAGATGCTTTGGAGATGAAGAGACCTGAGATTGCAAATGATATGGGTGTAGTTCGTATTGCTGATGAAGTTGTATCTACAGTTGCCGGCCTGGCAGCAATCGAAGTCGAAGGCGTAGCTTCCATGAGCGGCGGATGGGGCACAGATCTGGTGGAGAAACTCGGTAAAAAGAATTTCGGTAAAGGTATCCGGGTAGAAATCAACGACCAAGAAACTTCTATTGATATATTTTTAAGTATTATGTATGGTTATCCTATTCCCCAAGTAGCGGAGAATGTTCAGAAAGAAGTAAGATCCGCGGTGGAAATGATGACCGGTTTGAATGTCAAGGCAGTCAATGTTCATATTGTATCAGTTGCCATGAACAAGGCTGCGGCTGAAGAAACTGCCAGCGATAGTGAAGCTGAGTAAGGTATGTTTTTGATTTTAGTAACCCCCTGTATATACAGGGGGTTATCTTATAATGAAAGGGGAGTTCCAGGATGCCTTTATTTTGGCGGTTGCTTCTTTCAATTTATAATATAATTATAATTTTGGTTGCCGGTGCGTTGTTGGCGGCATCATTTAATGCCTTTGCTCCTCTGCCTTATCTGGAAACCGCCCTTAATGATCAAAACCGCTTGCTTACAGCTGTAGTTGCCTTGCTGATTATTTTTCTGGCGGTGGTTTTGCTCATCCAGAGCTGGAAAACATTTAGCAGTGACGATGACGGGATTGTGGTACAGGAGGGGCTTCTGGGACAAGTTACCATGACGGTGGCGGCGATTGAATTGCTGATTATGAAATCAGTACGGCAGATCGACGGAATCAAAGATATTCGTCCCAAAATAAGCAAAGATAAATCAGGACTGACGGTAAAAATTGAGATGATGATCAATCCCGAATTAAACGTGCCTGAAGTTACTGCAGCTACCCAAAAAATAGTCAAAGAATGGTTGGAGAATATCGGCGGACTGCAGGTGAACGCCGTCAAGGTGCGAGTTGACGATTTCAAGGCTGGTAAATAAGGAGGGATAACCGTAATGATTGAAAAATTATTGCTCTATCTTTTGGCTGAGCATCGCGGCAAAGTAATCGGTATTTCACTGGGCTTGCTGGCCAGCATTTTGTTTATAAGTTACGGTTTTTGGCGTACAATATTTATTATATTTTGTATTTTTGCCGGCTATTTTATCGGCAAGAAAATTGATGATAATACGAATTTTGAGGCCTGGATAAAAAGATTTTTTAAACAAAACTCATGATAAACGGTTTCAACCAGGATTACCAGTTAATCTGTAACAATTAAAGCAGGGGGAAAAGAAGTTGAGCAGACGCAAAGCCCGGGAATTAGCATTCAAAGTAATATTTCAAGTCGATCAGGTCAATGCAGACCCCCGTACCGCTTTTGCATATCTATTGAAGGAAAATAATCTTGCTGAAAGCGAAAGTGAATTTTCCTGGTCTTTAGTCGAAAGTTACCTTCAGAACCAGCCAACAATTGACCAATTGATTTCCACTTATGCCAATGATTGGTCGATTGACCGGATGTCTTCGGTCGATCGAAACTTGATGCGGGTGGCCAGCGCCGAGATTTTGTTTCTGGAAGGCAGTCAAGCCGCCGTGGCCATCGACGAAGCCATCGAAATATCCAAAAAATACGGTGAGGATAATTCGGCAGCTTTCATCAATGCCATATTGGATAAGATTAACCACCACCGGGAGAGTTAATTTATTTAAGAGGAGCAATTAATCTTCCCGGATAGATAAATTTTTAAAATGTTTTTACCAACTTTGCGTATAAGCTGCCAGGGAAGCCTGGCATTTGCTTATTTATTTGAGGGTTTATGAGGGTAAGCATGCAGGATTTTATAACCGTAAGCGCATTAAATGAATATATCGGTGCCTTGCTGGAAGCCGATCCAATTTTGCAGGGAATATGGGTCAAAGGCGAAATTTCAGGATTCCGACTGTATCAACAATCCGGACATATGTATTTTACACTGAAGGATGGGGAGGCGGCGGTTAGTTGTGTGATGTTTCGCAGCCGCAATCAGAATCTGAAATTTATGCCCGAGGACGGCATGGAAGTATTGCTGCTCGGTTCGGTGGCGATATTCTCCAAACAGGGCAAATACCAGCTCTATGTTGATAATATTCATCCGTTCGGAGCGGGTGAGCTTTATTTGCAGTTGGAGAAATTAAAAAAGGAATTGGAACGGCAGGGTTATTTTGCCTTGGAAAAGAAAAAGCCGCTGCCGGAAATGGCATCTTGTGTAGGCGTGGTAACTTCCCGGGACGGGGCGGCACTGCGTGACATACTCAAAGTGATCAAACAGCGCAGCCCATCTACTGAAGTAATCATCGTACACAGTTCGGTGCAGGGGCTGGATGCGCCTCGCGAACTGGCCGCCGGGATCAGGACATTAAACGCTTATGGGCGCATCGATGTCATTATTGTAGGCCGGGGAGGCGGATCATTCGAAGATCTTATGGCGTTTAACAGCCGCGAAGTGGTTGAGGCTGTTTATGAATCGGTTATCCCGGTTATATCGGCAGTCGGGCATGAGGTGGATGTAAGTCTGGCTGACCTGGCGGCTGATGTGCGTGCGGCTACCCCGACCCAGGCCGCTCAACTGGCTGTTCCTGACCGGACGGTGCTGCAAAATCAGCTGACTGCCATGACCAGGCAGTTGACCCGGGCGATACAAAAAAACTTGAGCCGCCGAGGCGAGACGCTGGACTATCTAATGATGCGCCGCATATGGCGTGATCCCCAGGAATTGCTGGATAAGCGATATATGGAACTACAGCACGTCAGCCAGCGTTTGACCCAAGCCATGCAGAAATGTCTGGAAGGCAGGCAACATGCTCTGGCCATGGCTGCCGCCAGGCTTGACAATCTAAGCCCGCTCAGGGTCATGAGCCGCGGTTATGCGATTCTTACGCAGCATGGAAATATCATAAAAAGCATTGATGAAGTCAGCCGGGGTACGCAACTGACCGCACGTATCAGTGACGGCAGACTCCTTTTGGAGGTTAAGGAGAAGGAGAAGATATAGTATGAAAAAGCAAAGTTTTGACAATGCTTTAAAACGTCTGGAAGAAATCGTTGAACAGCTGGAATCAGGACAGCTGAGCCTGGAAGAATCCCTGGCCCGATTCGAAGAGGGGGTTAAAATTTCAATCTTCTGCCAGGAGGAACTGCGCAAAACCGATGGCAAAGTCAGCCTGCTGGTCAAAAAATTGAATGGTGACATGGAACTGCTTGATTTTCAAGCATAGGTCTGATAGGGAACGTTTTGTTTTCCCCCTAAACTTATGTGAGAGTTTTGCATAATTAAAAAAATCAAGCAATACTGTCACTCTGAGCGATAGCGAAGCTACCTTAACTGTGGCCTTGGCAAGCACAATGGCAAGCAAAAAATCTCATTTCGCAGACAGAAAGGAAAAAATATGGACTTCAATCTTGAATTGTTTTTATCACAATTACAGCAGAAAAAAGATTATGTAGAGAGTTGCCTGGATAAAATCTTAACTGCGCAAGATGTTTTTCCGCCTTTGATTCATCAGGCCATGCGCTATGCTGTATTTAACGGCGGCAAAAGGCTGCGCCCGATTATGGTTTTGGAAAGCGGGAAACTTGCCGGTTGTGAAGGGGAAGCCCTGGTCAATCTGGCCTGCGCCCTGGAAATGATTCATTCATATTCGCTGGTTCATGATGATCTGCCTGCCATGGATAATGATGATCTGCGCCGCGGCAAGCCAACCTGTCATAAGGTATTTGGTGAGGCCAACGCCATTCTGGCCGGGGACGCCTTGCTTACCGGAGCTTTCCAATTACTGGCCCGTACCTCTGGCCTGCCCGGGGTGAATGCGCAGAGATTGCTGCAGGTTATCGATGAGATTGCCGGGGCTGCTGGGAGTGAGGGAATGATTGGCGGCCAGGTTATAGATTTGAATGTTGAATATCAAAATGAGGAGCATAGTCTGGAAAAACTGCATTCTTTAAAAACCGGAGCCTTGTTTACAGCTTCCCTGCGCAGCGGAGCAATCCTGGGAGGGATGGATGCAAATGGTCTGACCGCCCTGACCGATTATGCGCGCCATTTTGGGCTGGCATTTCAAATAACCGACGATATTCTGGATGTGGACGGTGACCAGTCATTGTTGGGCAAACCGGTAGGCAGTGATGAAAAGAACCTGAAGATGACTTATACAACCTGTTTTGGCCTGGACGGTGCCAGGGAAATGGCCCGCCAGGAGGTAGAAGGGTGTCTGCAAAGCCTAAACGGTTTTGGCAGCGAAGCTGATTTTCTGCGCAGCCTGGCAGAATATTTACTGTATAGAACCTATTAAAACCGTTACTCCGCGGAGACTTTTTCTTTTTCATAGGATTATGGTATAATGTCTTACTGGAATAACGGGGCAAAAGGTTGCAGTATTCTAGTCAACCCTATCCTTTTTCAATACGGGCCTAAAAATCCGTAACGGGCACAGCGATGAAGATTCTGGTACCGGCTTGTGATGCCCAATCAGGGGTCGGCGCTGGGAGTTAAGGGTGTTGGGGCAACCCGCAATGGCATGCGGATACGACCCCACCATCCGTGGAGGCTTGTTGTCAGCTCTGGCTGACAGCAGGAAAACCTGCATACTGGTTGGACTGGGTGCAGTGTAGCCTGCCTTGAGTGGTGATGGCGGATAAGCTTTTGAGGGTGATGGTGCTTTGGCCGAAGTATGATTGCCTGCTTTGAAATTATCTCTGCAAAAGAGGCTAGAAAAGGATGTGGGTTGTCGAGGAAAACTCCTAGACTGCGTGTCTTGTAGCACGTTTTATTGAGGATTAAAGTGTGTACTTAGTGGTAATCCAGCCCCATGCTCGGTGACGACATGAAGCAGTCATAAAGGGAAACCGCCCGTCTGGCGACAGTCGGGAGAACTGCGGGGAAAACCTGCTGGACCTATGTCACAGCGTTTACTCAATAAATAACCTTTTGCCTTTTCCGCTTTTAACGGAGGATCATTGTAATTTGCGTGATCAAATAAAAAGGAACAACCTTATAGCCGCATCCATTGTTGCTTTTTTTACATTTTTTATTGCCCTTTTGGTAAGTGTTGGATCTCAGGCACTAATCACTGCTATTAATAATGTTTGGATAGCGGTGATTTTATTATTCATCATTATTGCCCTGGGAATATTTTTCGATATTATAGGAACCGCTGCGGCTGCAGCGACGTTACCGCCGTTTAATGCCAAAGCGGCCAAAAAAATATCAGGTGCTGTACAGGCGGTGAAAATAACCCGAAATGCCAGTGTGGTAGCCAATTACTGCAATGATGTAATCGGTGATATTGCCGGGACTCTGAGCGGAGCTATCGGCGCTGCTATCGTTTTTAATCTGGCGGGCAGTTTTTCTGTGCCGGATACCGTTCTTACCGGTGCCGTCATGACCAGCCTGGTTGCTGCCCTGACCGTTGGCGGCAAGGCCGTTGGCAAAAGTATTGCTATTGAGAATGCCAACGCCATTATATTTCGCGTTGCCAAAGTAATGGCATGGTGGGAGGATTTAACCGGGATTGAATTATTTAAGAATGGAAGGTGAGCAATTGCCTGCATTTAAAAAAATAAATTCGCCACTGGATCTGAAAAAACTTACCCTGGCTGAAATGAATGAATTGGCTGGAGAAATCCGTCAGCAGCTGATTGAAAGCGTTTCCCGCAGCGGTGGTCATCTGGCTGCCAACTTGGGGGTGGTGGAGCTAAGTATTGCCCTGCATTATGTTTATGATACTCCCCATGACAAAATTATCTGGGACGTCGGGCATCAGAGCTATGTACATAAAATATTGACCGGCCGTGGGGACAGGATGTCAACCTTACGCCAATACGGCGGGATCAGCGGATTCCCCAAATCCGAGGAATCACCCTATGATGCTTTCAATACTGGGCATAGCAGCACTTCTATTTCGGCTGCACTCGGTATGGCTCTGGCCAGGGATGTTCAGGATCAGCATTATTCGGTTATTGCCGTGACCGGAGACGGAGCCCTAACCGGCGGCATGACCTATGAGGCATTAAACCATGCCGGCAATGCCGGTCTTGATTTAACCGTTATTTTAAATGACAATGAAATGTCGATTTCCAAAAATGTCGGCGCCATGTCATCTTATCTTAATCGTTTGCGTACTGACCCGTCTTATGCCCGTACCAAGGATGAAATAGAGGGCGTTTTAAGCCGGATTCCCGGTATCGGGCCCAATATAGCCAGGGCAGCGGGCAGATTCAAGGATACGGTCAAGTACTTGATGGTGCCCGGGATCTGGTTTGAAGAACTGGGTTTTACTTATATAGGGCCGGTAAATGGACACAATCTGGAGGAATTGATCACCGTCCTTGGCAATGTGCGTAAAATGAAAGGGCCGGTGCTGGTGCACGTCATAACCCAAAAAGGGCGGGGATACCAACCTGCTCTGAATGATCCGGACCTTTTTCACGGGATTGGTCCCTTTGATATAAATACCGGTAAAACAGACCGCCGGCTTCTGCCTACTTATACGGAAATCTTCGGTCAGTTCATGGTCGACAAGGGCCGGGAAGATGACAGGGTGGCAGCCATAACCGCAGCCATGGCCAGCGGCACCGGTTTAAAAAATTTTGCTTTGAAATTTCCGCAGCGCTTTTTTGATGTGGGAATTTGTGAGCAGCATGCAGTTACGATGGCTGCAGGTATGGCCAAGGCAGGACTGAAACCGGTCGTCTGTATTTACTCAACCTTTCTGCAGCGGGCTTATGATCAGATTCTGCATGATGTTGCTCTGCAGAACCTGCCGGTCATATTTGCGATTGACCGGGCCGGCCTGGTAGGCGAAGATGGGCCGACCCATCACGGTGTTTTCGACTTGGCTTATCTACGCAGTATTCCCAATTTTACGATTATGGCTCCGGCCGATGAAAATGAATTTCTGGATATGTTAAATACGGCTTTCACCATCAACGGACCGACAGCGCTCAGATACCCCCGCGGAATTGGAGCTGGGGTCGAGATCGAGCCGCAGCGTCGCATCCTGGAGATTGGTAAGTCCCAGACATTACGGGAAGGAAAAGACCTGGGCATTGTGGCGATTGGCAGAAGCGTAGAGATGGCCAGGGATCTGACCACCATCTTAGCAGAATACGGAATAGAAGCAACTCTGTTGAATGCTCGTTTTGTCAAACCGCTGGATGCTGATGCTATCACTGCCCTGGCCCGAAAATCAAGCAGGCTGGTCACGATTGAAGACAACTGTCTGCAGGGTGGTTTTGGTTCGGCGGTAGTTGAACTGCTGGCTGATTATAATATTAATGCTGATGTACTAAGACTGGGTATACCGGATGAGTTTATTGAACAAGGCAAGGCAGAGATTCTTTTTCAATACCTTAACCTGGATCCTGAGTCTATGGTTGAAACTATAATCGACCACTGGCCTGATCTGATACCCAATGCAACCTGGGAGCTGCGCAAAATTGGAGAAAATTAGACTGGATGCACTGCTCTTTGAAAAAGGGCTGGCCGCTAGCCGGGAAAAGGCCCGGGCCATGATTATGGCCGGAGAAGTGCAGATTAACGGCAAAATTATAGATAAACCCGGATGCAAGGTTCAGCCGGAAACCGAGGTAATCATCACCCCGGTCCGCCAGCCTTATGTAAGCCGGGGCGGGTTGAAAATCGAGGGCGCAATCCGTGATTTTAAACTGGACTTCAGCGGCCGGAGCGTGCTTGATATTGGTGCCTCCACCGGGGGCTATACCGATTGTGCCCTGCAGCATGGGGCGGTCAAAGTATTCGCCCTTGATGTCGGCTATGGGCAGTTGGATTGGTCACTCAGAAATGATCCCCGGGTGGTTGTATGGGAAAAGACCAATATCCGTTATTTCAAGTTAGAAGATTTGGGTGAAAAAGTTGATATTATCACCATGGACGTATCCTTTATTTCAACCACCCTTATTTTCCCGGTTTTAAAGGAACTGTTAAAAGAAAACGGAGATATTGTTTCTCTGATCAAACCTCAGTTTGAAGCCGGCCGGGAAAAAGTTGGCCGCCACGGGGTGGTAAAAGACCCGCAAGTTCATACCGAGGTTCTGGAACGTTGCATAGCTGCCGCTCAGGCTGAAGGACTTAATTGTATTGGTGTAACGTATTCACCGATCATGGGCCCGAAAGGAAATATTGAATATTTTCTTCATTTGCGTCTAGATGCGCAGGCTATGTCTGATATAAAATCCAGGGCGGTCGAAGTCGTCAGACGTGCCCAGAGCTTACGGGAGGAAAAAGCGGTTGAAAATATTAATTGTTAAAAATGAACGCATTGCGGATAGTTCCCTGATGGCAGAAGAAATATCCCGGCAGCTGCGTTCTGCAGGTATAGAGACTATAACCGCGGAAGCATATTCAACTTTCAAGCTGGAGCGCGATATTGGCATAATCATTGTCCTGGGCGGAGACGGCACCCTGATCAGGGTTGCTCATCTATATGGTGACTGTGACATTCCGATTATGGGAGTAAATATGGGTACGGTAGGATTTCTGAGCAGTATTGAAGTGGAAGAAATAGAAAGTTCATTGGATAAACTGATCCGAGGGGGATACTCGCTTGACGAGAGAATGCTGCTGGAGATAGATGTTATACAGGCTAGTCAACGGCTGGACAGATATTACAGTTTAAATGAAGTTTCTTTTAAATCTGTCCGGGGAAGGATTCTGAGTCTGGAAATTGCAATTGACGGACAGTCACACGCTACTTTTCGCGGCGACGGGATCATCGTTGCCACCCCCACCGGTTCAACCGCTTATTCACTTTCCGCCGGAGGACCGGTTATCGATCCATTGCTGGAAGTTTTGCTGCTGACACCTCTGGCGGCTTACCATTTATACCGCCGGCCTTTGGTAATCGATGCCGGCAAGGAAATTACCGTCCATCCGCTGGCAGATGACCAAACGGAAATTTCTGTTGACGGGCAGGTAAAATGTGGCTTGAAAGAGAATCAATATGTTATTGTCAGGAAGGCACCCCACAAAGTAAAATTACTGCGCTTCAACGAAGATTCATTCTTCCATACCGTGAACACCAAATTATGGCGCAATGAAAGTGATTGATCATCGTTTAACCTAAGGCAAATAAGAATCCAGGGATGAAGGGGAGGTAAGCAGTGAAGGCGAGAAGACATTTTGCAATCAGAGACATACTTGCCAGTGAACTAATCAGCACCCAGGAAGAATTGTGTGATGCCCTGCGCAAACATGGGTATGATGTTACCCAGGCAACTGTATCCCGGGATATGAAGGAACTGCGTTTGACCAAGATTCCGGATAAAAACGGTTATCATTATGCCCTGCCTGATGTTACCAACTACAAGAGTTCACTGGAGCGCATGAAGCGAGTTTTCAAAGATTCTGTAATCAACATCGATTCCAGCGAGAATATTATTGTGATTAAAACATTGCCTGGTACTGCACCAACGGTGGGGTTTGTAATCGATGCCATGGACAATGAAAATATACTGGGCAACGTAGCCGGAGATGATACTATTTTCGTACTGATAAAACCGCTTGAACAGGTAGCCGCAGTGCAAGCTGAGTTTCGCCGGTATATTGAGGAATAAGAAAAGGTATAAAACAATGCTGCTGGAGATTTATATAAAAAATTTTGTCCTCATTGAGGAACAAAGACTGGAATTCGGCCCGGGCTTAAATGTTCTTACCGGAGAAACCGGAGCGGGCAAATCAATTATTATGGACGCTTTGGGTTTGGTTTTGGGAGAACGAAGTAAAAACGATTATGTTCGGGATGAATCAAAGAAAGCCATCGTTGAGGCTGTGTTTGCCCTGCAGCCTGATAACGGGGCTTTTTTGTATCTGCTGGAACAGGGACTGAGTGAAGATGATAACCGGGAAGTGGTATTGAGCCGCGAAATATATGTAAATGGCAGAAACACTGCCCGTGTAAATGGACGCAACGTTCCCCTCAGCACGCTGAGATATCTGGGCAGTTTACTGGTGGACATGCAATCCCAAAATGATCGCCATGATTTTCTGCAGGCGGACAGATATCTGGATTATGTGGATAGTTTTACTGAAAATAGCGCGGAACTGATTAAGCACGTGGCACAGCGTTATGGTGAAATCAGATTTTTGCGGGAGCAAATGACGAAATTGGAAATGAGTCGTCAGCAGCGTGAACAGAGAATTGATTTTTTACAGTATCAGATCAAGGAAATCGAAGCTGCTGATTTACGTGAAGGAGAAGAAGAGGAGCTTAAAGCTCTGCGGGAGCGAATCCGCAATGCCGGGCAATATATGCAGGCCAGCGGCCAGGTACTTAACTATTTATACGGCTCTGAACATGACACCAGCGCCTATGATTTTATTGCTTCCGCAGCCAGTATTGCTGCCGGGTTCAGGCAGGACAGTCTGTTTGCCCAAATACTTGCGGAATTGGAAAACATCAGCTGCAGCTTGCAGGATATGAGCAGAGAATTATCAGCCTTCAAAGATACGCTGGATTTTGAACCGGATCAGCTGGAAAAGTTGGAGGATCGTCTTTATCTGATCAGCAAACTGGAAAGAAAGTATGGGGCTGCGATAAAAGATGTTCTGGCCTTTCAGCAGCGCTGCATTGATGAACTGGCAACACTTACGCATAGTGAGGAGCAGCAGGATAAGCTGAATGAAGATTTGCACCGGCAACAGGATGAGTATTATAAGCTGGCCGGCGAATTAAGCCAGTACCGGCAGCAGGCTGCACGGAAACTGGAAGAAAAGGTAGCCTTGGAGCTGAGTGAATTAAATATGCCGGACATAAGATTCCAAATCCGGATCACTGCCTTGGCCCAGCCCAGTGAAAAGGGGATGGATGAGGCGGAGTTCCTTTTTTCGCCTAATCCCGGTGAAGAGCTGCGCCCAGCGGCAAGAATTGCTTCCGGCGGAGAAATATCACGCTTGATCCTGGCCCTGAAAACATCCCTGGCCGAGAAATATAAGTTTCCGACCTTGATTTTCGATGAAATCGATGCTGGTCTGGGGGGGACAGCCTTAAATGCCATGGCCCAAAAAATCGCCCGCTTGGCCACGCAGCATCAACTAATTCTCGTTACCCATTCGCCGCAATTGGCCAGCTATGCCGATCAGCATTTATTCATTGACAAATATGTAGAAAACGGACGTACTTTTACCAGCGTTTTCAAGCTTGATCCACAGGCAAGAATAACCGAACTGGCACGTATGCTGGATGGGGATAACTATACCGAACTGACTCTGCAGCATGCCCGTGAATTGATGGAAAATCGTAATTCAATTCTGTTATAATTCTTTCCTTTAGTATCTGCAAGTTGAACAACCAACTAGATTAAACCGAATATTTCCCTCCCAACCCGGGAAAAATAAGATTTATTAATTACTGGGAGGGAATAATATGCGTCACTATCGGCCGCTGGCGGGGATCATTACGGTGGTACTTTTGCTGTCCATTTGCCTGAGTCCGCAAGCAAGAACCGTTCTGAGTTTGCCGGAAGAACAAAAAATCGTTGTGGGTGAAGCCAATTCCGTACGCATAATTCTACCGGAAATTCTTCGCAATCAAATCGATTTTAAAATTCATGAAACATCCCGGAGTGTATTTTTATTGCAGCAGTATCCTGCTGTTTCGATAAACAAAAAAGGTTCAGTATGTGAAATAACTGCACATAAGCCCGGTAAAGTTGAGCTCAGTATGAATTTGCTGGGTTATATACCCATAAAATCGATTGCCATTGAAGCCCTGCCCAGCAAACGGGTAGTCGTTGGCGGTCATTCAATCGGGGTTTTGCTGCAATCCCGCGGAATCATGGTAGTGGGTTTCGCACCGATTATTCAAGCTGACGGCAGCAAGGCTTATCCGGGCAAGGAGCAGGGCATAGAAATAGGTGACCTCATATTTCAGGTTGAGGGCCAATCCATCAGCAATGAAAATGATCTGGCCCGGTTTATTGACAGCAAAAAGGACCAGCCGTTGGAAATTAAGTTGCAGCGGCGGGGAAAGCCGGTTACATTATCGGTTAAAGCTGTGTTTTGTGCGGAAACCAACCGCTATCGTATCGGCCTGTATGTCAGAGACGGGGTAGTAGGGGTCGGAACTTTAACCTTCCTGGATCCTGATACCGGGCAGTTTGCGGCTTTGGGCCATGTAATTATGGATGCTGATACCAAACAGGGCATAGATGTACTTAGCGGCAGGGTTTTGAGTGCTTCGATTCAGATGATAAAGGCAGGCAAACCCGGCAATCCGGGTGAGAAAATTGGGGTATTTGATGAGCAAGGTGAAATCTCCGGTAAGATATTAAAAAATGCCGGTTCAGGAATATATGGTATAATAAACAGCAAAAGCGATAATTATCTGCAGGCGCCGCGAATGGAAGTGGCCTATGCTCATCAGGTTCATACCGGCGGGGCACAAATGTGGACGGTCGTAAACGGAAATACAATTGAAAAATGGGATATTCAAATCGAAAAAGTCTTCCCGCATCGGGAAAATGGTAAAGGCATGATCATTAAAGTAACTGATCCAAGGCTTTTAAGTATATCCGGCGGCATTGTCCAGGGAATGTCAGGAAGTCCTATTATTCAAGACAATAGGATTATCGGCGCAATCACTCATGTTTTTCTTAATGATCCCAGTTCCGGTTACGGCATTTTTATGGATAATATGTTGTCGGAAATGCCCTCTTTGGTCAGCAATGAAAAAAGTTTTCGACAAATTATTAAGCCGGCTTGGGCAGGTAAATTAAGCAAAGATGGATATATTTAAATAATGGTTTATAAATTGGTTGCTTTTATATATGTACAAAGATGTATATTTATAGCAAGCAATGACAGTAATTAAGCTAATTTAGTATAATGCAAAAAGAGGAATAGATACGCCAACCGTCGAAAAAGGCTATTAAGTTAAATATACTTGAGCTATTTTGTAAAGAGGGGGGATTTACAAAAATGTTTGGTGAAGGCAATCAGATTAGAGTGCTTGTTGCAGATGATAATCGTGAATTTTGCGGGATTCTGCGAGATTACTTTACCAATGAGCCGGATTTCGAATTAATCGATGTTTGTGCCAATGGTATGGAGGTTCTGGATGTAATCGCCAAAAAAGAGGTTGAGGTGCTAATCCTTGATCTAATTATGCCCTACGTTGACGGGATTGGTGTTTTGGAAAAACTAAATGAGATGCACCTTAACCCCAGACCCAAAATTGTAATCTTAACCGCTTTTGGTCAGGAAAACATTACCCAGAAGGCAGTGCAATTAGGAGCAGATTATTATATATTAAAACCATTCAATCTTCAAGTCCTGGGTGAACGTATTAAGCAGGTGGCCCGCGATGTAAAAATGAAAACACCCAAAGGAAGTCCCATGACGATCTCCATACCTAGTCCTGTTCCGAAGGATCTGGAGGTTGAAGTCACCAAAATCATTCATGAAATCGGAGTACCTGCACACGTTAAAGGCTATCAGTATTTACGGGACGCAATTATGCTGGTTGTGGATGAAATAAATTATTTGGGTGCCGTAACCAAGGAACTGTATCCGACCATTGCCCAGAAATATGACACCACCCCCAGCCGGGTGGAAAGAGCCATCAGACATGCGATTGAACTAGCCTGGGATCGCGGTGATTATGATAAAATCAACAAGTTCTTTGGCTATACCATCAGCGGCGAAAAAGGCAAACCTACCAATTCTGAGTTTATCGCCATCATTGCTGATAAGCTGAGACTGGAAAACAAGGTCAGTTAATTTCGAAGTTTGTGAAGTTTTTCAATTGGCAATACCAATAGACTTTTTAATTAGGGCTTTTTTATACCACTAATTTTTATATATATGCCAACTAATACCTCCAATTTTGATTTCAAAAAACCAAAATTGGAGGTTTTTTATGGGCATTACTTTTGAGATTGTTCCCCGGTTATTTCTCAACAAAATAAATTTAACGATCTTAAATAAAAGTTTTTAAATCATTTTTAAACCAGCCTGACTGTTTATAATTTCGGATAAGGGAGGAAAATAGTCGTTTAGTAATATTTTATAACGTACGGTATTAATATTGATATTACAATTACGGAGCTATATAATTATTTTAGATATAATGGGAAAATTTGAACGTGAATTTAAATTTGTTGGAGGCCGACTGAGACTTGCAACAAAAGCATACATAATGGGAGAGAGGGATTTTTTAAGGAGAAAGGAGAAGGGGAAGAATGAAAGCAGCAACAGATGAAGGAATCGAAATTCTTGATCGTTTCGAGGAAGAAGTACCTACTATTCCGCAGATGTTTAACAATACTGTTCAGCACTACGGAAGCAAGCCCGCCAATACTTTTAAATCATGTAGAGAATGGAAAACCATCAGCTATTCTGAATGGGCCGGAATATCGGAGGAAATTGCCATTGCTTTAATTCGGCGAGGAGTTCGAAAAGGAGATGACATTGCGATCATGTCGCAAGTCTGTGCTCAGCGTGGATGGATCAGTATGGGGGTTCTGATGTGTGGGGCGGTGGCCAATACGATTACGCCTCTGGTGGATGACAAAGAACTGAAATTTATTATCAACCGATCAGACATTAAATACTTGTTCGTTGAAAACATGGCGATGCTGGAGAGAGTCCTGCCTTTGCGCAGCCAAATGCCGACCCTTAAAGGAATTATTTGTTTTGATGAGAAGTATAGAGGAGGCAGAAATAATCTCTGGGGTCTGCAGGATTTCCGGATGTTGGGCATAAACAGGTCCCTGCGCCCGGTAGACTTAAAGTCTTACTGGCAGCGTCTTGTACCTGAAGATCCGGCAATACTTGACTATAGTATGAGTACTACCGGCCTTTTGAAATGTAGACCAATCAAGCATGGCGATTGGATAAAGGCGGAACGCAGTCAGTATCGCGGGATTTTAACCGAAACCCTGCAAGGCAAGTATAATAATGTTCTTACATGTTTCTTGCCTGCGTCTACGAGCCAGGAATGGGTGAGCGGATTTTACTCCCTGGTAGCAATCGGCGCACAGATAAAATATGGGCCGGGACCATCCAGATTAAGTCGTTTGCAGGATCTTAAAACCATTCGTCAGGCTGCGGCAGTATAACCAAATAAACAAACTCGTCTTATAAAGGATTTCGCGGAGATCCTTTCAGAGCGTCAAAAAAGGCGCAGAGCTGCGTTATGCAAGAAGCCCGTTCAATCGGCGTATCATAGTACGCCTCAATCGCGGGCTTTTTGCAAGCCTTGCTCTTCGCCTTTTTTGCTCGCTCTGCTGAATTTAGACTTTATTGATAGTCTGAAAGGATCTTGTAATTTTGTGGATAAAAAAGCCCGGGCAGGGTCGGCCCGGGCTGAGGGAGGGAAAGAAAATAGGGAATTAGTTAAAAGCTTTACTTATCATTTAATAAAATTCCTGATTTTTATTTTAGTAAGGATTGTAACCATTCTGGCTCAAATACTTACCGACAACCATTCTCTGAACCTGTACAGTTCCTTCGAACAGCTGCATGATTTTGGCATCGCGCATGTATTTTTCAACCGGATATTCTTTGGTGTAGCCATATCCGCCGAGAACCTGTAATGCGTCAGTGGTAACCTTCATAGCATTATCAGCCGCCCACATTTTGGCCATGTTGGAAACCATCTTGAAAGGCAGATCATTATCCTGCAGCCAGGCCGCCTTCTGATAAAGCAGGTGAGAGGTTTCAACAGCTACAGCCATATCAGCCAGCATAAAAGATATTGCCTGGAAGCTGAAAATGGGTTTGCCAAATTGCTGCCTTTCATTAGCATAAGCAAGCGCAGTTTTTAACGCAGCCGTAGAAATGCCGGTAGCCAATGCAGCTACAGCGGTACGGGAAAGGTCGAGGGTTTCCATCATGATGGGAACTCCTTGGCCTTCACCGCCCAGCATCATCCAGGCAGGAACTCTTACATCTTCAAAGATAACCTGGGTGGTGCTGGAACTCCTGATTCCCATTTTATCTTCTTTGGGGCCTAGGGAAACACCGGGGAAGTCTCTGTCAACCATGAAACAACAGATGCCTTTGTTGCCCATTTTCTTGTCCAGGGTGGCAAAGACAGAGAAGTTTTTGGCAATTCCGCCATTGGTAATAAACTGTTTGGTTCCGTTTAAGATATAATCATTGCCATCTTTTACACATTTGCAGGACATGCCCAGCGCATCAGAGCCAGCACCGGGTTCAGTCAAACAAAACGCACAGATAGCACCTTCCAGGCTGCGGCCATACCACCATTTTTTCTGCTCATCGTTGGCACCAACCCAGATGGGATCTGAAGCCAGCAGGGTGGACGCAATCATAGTACAAGCCGTACCGGCGTCCCCGGCGCCGATTTCTTCACATATTAAATATTTGGATAACCAATCCAGGCCATCTCCGCCGTATTCAGCAGGGATACCCATGGTCATTAATCCCAGTTCGTGCATTTTAGCAATGGTATCCATAGGAACCATGTCAGCTTTATCCCATTCAATAGCATAGGGAGCCAGTTCATTAGCTGCGAAGTCAGCCGCCATAGCTCTGATCATTTCTTGTTCTTCAGTTAAACGAAAATCCATGATTAAAACCTCCTCAATTTATGTTATAATTAAAAATAATGTCTTGGGAGTCGGAGCAACCGGATTCAATCAATTCCTGCCATAGCCCGCCAACTATGCAAAATGCTTGAACCCGGAAGCCCCGTATTTTAAGGGAAAGGGTCTACAAATTAAAAAATAACGGTTACGGCCTTCGGGATTATATCAGACAGCTTAAATATCCCGGGTCCAGAGAGAGGCCAGAGCCGGTCCGGTACCTACGCAAAGTGATGCTCCGCCAACTGTCTTGCCTTGTCTTTCCAGTTCATAATACAGCGATACGATGATACGTAGGGCCGTGCATCCAACCGGATGACCCAGGGCTATACCGGATCCATTCAGATTACATTTGTTCATGTCTATTTCAATACCATGTTCTTCTTTCAGCATGCGGCCACAACCCAGGAATTGAGCTGCAAAGGCTTCATTGATTTCCCAGTAATCTACATCTTCAAACTTCATTCCAGCTGTTTTCAGAGCCTTGGGGATAGCTACTGCCGGTCCCAGACCCATGTATTTGGGATCTACGCCTTCAGCAACAATCGTGATCAGTTTCATAAGCGGTTTTACACCAAGCTCCAAAGCTTTTTCTTTGGACATAATTACAACTGCAGCAGCGGCATCGTTTAAACCGGAAGCATTGGCAGCGGTAACAACTCCGCCTTTCTTGAAAGCGGAAGGCAGTTTGCCCATGGCTTCCAGGTTGGCATCGGGAATGAAATGTTCATCAGTTTCATATAATTTAACACCTTTTTTGGTCTTGATTTCTACCGGAACCATTTCTTTTTTAAAAGTTCCTTCTTTGGTTGCCCGGGTCGCGCGCTGATGGCTCATAAGTGCCAGTTGATCGCATTCTTCACGGGTAATACCATATTTTTCAGCTATGTTTTCAGCAGTTACTCCCATGTGGCCGGGAACCAAACCGTCAATCAAACCGTCATGCAGCATGGAGTCTTCTAAAGTTCCAGGGCCCATCCGGTATCCGCCTCTTGCTTTGGGAATCAGATAAGGAGCAGCACTCATGTTTTCAACCCCGACTACGAGAGCGATATCGGTTTTGCCAAGGAGAATGTTGTTACAGGCAATGTCCAGGGCGCGCATACCGGAACCGCAGTTCTGGTTAACGGCACAGGCATTACTTCTGAGCGGCAGTCCAACTGCCAGACCGATCTGACGAGAAACCATGGAACCTTGCATTCCGCCGAAAACCTGACCTAAAACGATTTCATCAATGGTATCAGCAGGAATGCCGGCTCTTTTAACCGCTTCCTTACCGACCGTGACGGCCAGTTCCTTGGCCGGAACATCTTTTAAACTCCCCAAAAATTTCCCTATAGCGGTTCTGCATCCACTTACGATTACAACTTCTCTCATTTTACAGTTCCCCTTTCATTTATATTGGTTGAGCGTTACAGTATCTTTTTTTAAGCACTTATCCGGTTGGTGCGAAGCCAGATCTTGGCATTATCAGCGGCTTTAATCAAATCATCCCGGAAAGATGGGTGGGCAATGTTGATTAAACCTTCTGCCCGTTCCCAAGTACTTTTGCCCTTCAGATTAAATATCCCGTACTCAGTAATGATATAAGAAGCTATGGATCTGGGTACGGTTACTATGGTTCCGGGGCTTAAGCCGGGTGTTATCCGTGAGGCGAGCGTGCCATCTGATTTTTTAACGGTAGAGCTAAGCGCAATGATGGGTTTGCCGCCCTTGGAGTGATAAGCGCCAATAATGTAATCCAACTGTCCGCCGGTTCCGGAGATCTGACGTCCTGCTGAAGCTTCAGAAGCAACCTGACCATAAAGGTCTACTTCCAAAGCGTTATTAATGGCTACTACATTATCATTTTGGCAAATAACCGTGGGATCATTGCAATAATGAACCGGATAACTCGCACATACTGGATTATGATCCAGGAAATTATAAAGCTTGTCAGTGCCCATGGCAAAGGTGTAAACCATTTTGCCTTTATCCAGATTCTTTTTGGCTCCGGTTATTCTTCCCGCTTCATACATGTCGACAAAGGAATCTACCAGCATTTCTGTATGCACACCCAGATCCTTCAAGTCTGATTGCGAGATCAGGGCACCAACGGTATTGGGCATGGAACCGATGCCCAATTGAATGCAGGCCCCATCAACCATTTGTTCCATGACCAGATCAGCAATCTTTTTATCCACCTCGGTCGGAGGAATTGAGGGCAGATTCATTAATTTTTCATTGGTACTGCTTTCAACAATGTAGTCAACTTGTGAAATATGGATAGATTCACCTGAACCTCCCAGGCAAACCGGGGCAGAACTATTCACTTCTACAACCAATTTTTTGGCCCTTTGGGTACTATAGGAAGCCATTGAATTGGAAGTGCTGAAATTAAAGAATCCGTTTTTATCCATAGAAGCAACTGGCTGAAAGCTTACATCAACATCAAGAGTTTCATAAAGAGTAGCAGCTTCGTGATAGGTTATGGGAATATAATTACAAAGATTCATGTCCATCAATTTCCGCGAAGTACCGGAAAAATGCCAGTCATTCATAATGAAATGTTCACGGTTGGGATCAACCTTGCATACTTCCGGCAGCCAGCTCATGGTGGTAATACGAATTTTAACGTCTTTTAACTCATCTTTACGTTTGGCCAGAGCTTTATCGCAATCCTTGGGCTGCATAACAAACTCACCCATCTGCACCCAGTCCCCGGACTTAACCAGTAAGGCTGCTTCGTCTGCGGTTATTAATTTATTTTTATACTCGGCTGTATAATCCATTTTTTAATCACTTCCTTGTCTTTTCTCAAGGGTTCAGTCCAGCAGCCTGTATGGCTTGGCTGATTCCTTTCTTACCGTAATCATAATTTTGATTTTGATCCTGCAATATGGTCTCCAACTGCTGCCATAATCTGGTTCGCAGACCCGGCAGCAGGGGAAAAGTGTAGAATAGATTCGTGTCCAACCCTGATGCACAATTGTATAAAGGCATCTGTTCTGGCGGCGAAACTATTTTACTCATGATTACCCAGCCTTAAATTGGGGTTTGCGTTTTTCAACAAAAGCGTTCATACCTTCCCTTTGATCGCCAGTAGCAAAACACATGCCGAATAAATCAGATTCGATTTGCATGGCAGTATCCAGATCAACCTGCATTCCTTTGCCGATGGCCGCCTTTGAATAACCTACCGCCATTGGAGCCTGCCGGGCAATCTTGGCAGCCAGTTTTTTAGCTTCATTCATAAGCTCGTCTGCCTGGTAAA
>Ga0123334_1001332_pt1 | contig 31370 bp, 31 predicted proteins | sample BiotimSIPDNA_FD_89706 | JGI IMG/M metagenome (GOLD analysis project Ga0123334, IMG submission 89706) | Anaerobic biogas reactor microbial communites from Washington, USA - Biogas_R1 time_0 SIP DNA | ecosystem: Engineered > Bioreactor > Anaerobic > Unclassified | place: Washington, USA...
CTAATAGCGATATCAATAACATCCTTACCATCCAACAAATGATTGACTTCGATCATCATTTTCGCTGGGATGTTAGCTACAAAATTAATGCCCACTGGGATGTTGAGTGTTTTGCGAGCCATACGAGCAGAGTCGGTTGCTGTAGCAGTCAAAACGCCGTCGCCTGCTTCTAAATTCAAAGCTGTGAGAATAGGGCGTTGTTCTTTAAGTGATGCGGCAAAAGTTGTTTGGGAGACCAAGACATCAAAATCGGCACGAGGCAAGCGTAATTGGGTGCCAGTGGGTTCTAGGTCAAGATCTGGATATTCGTCAACGTTGACGCAGTTTAAACGATATTCCGAGCGGTTATTACTAATGGTGGCGATGGTCGAGTCAATCACATCGAGAGTGACGTCATCGGAATCCATCTTGCGAATGATTTCAACAAGAAGCCTGGCCTTAATCAACACCGAACCTTCTTTGTAGTTTCTAATAATCACTTCTTCGCCCAAACGATAAGGCACTTGGGTTTTGATGGAAATGTTTTCATCTGTCCCTGTGATAAATAAGCCTCTTTCATCTAAATCGAGTTTTAAATTTTCCAAAACAGCTTTGGCATTCTTACTCGCTATTGCTCTTGAAGCGACATTTAGGCCTTTGAGAAAATCTTCACGTTTGATGGTAAATCTCATAATCAGTTCCTTTCGTTTGATTTTATATTTATATATATAATATATATTATTTACTATAGTAGTTGTGTCGGTGCAAATGTGGATAAGTCCATTTTTACTTCGGTTGATTTATTATAGCATGCTACGTTCAATATTGCATTTTTTTATTTATATAAAATTAATTGCTTTTCAAACGCTTTTGTAGCTTATCAACTACCACCTTCAAACCATCGTTAGTTTTCAACATATTTTCCACTTTTAAAATGCCATTCATCACAGTGGTGTGATCTCTACCACCGAACGTCTGACCGATTTTAGTAAGAGGGATGTCAATGTTAAGTCTAATTAAGTACATAGCGATGTGTCTGGCGAGGGTAATTTGGCCAGTTCTTGTCTTGCTGATAAGTTGTGATGTGGATAAGTTGTAATAGCTCGCAACGATATTAATAATCTTTTGTTCAGTTAATTGTGCGGCCGCGTTTTTAATGCCTGTGATGTTTTGCACTGCTTCGATAGCGATATCCAAAGTTACCTTTTCAATTTGTTTGATTTGAGTGGTGTAAAAAATTAACCTATTAAACGAACCTTCTAATTCGCGAACATTACTGCTGAATTTCTCAGCATAAAAATTTAAGACAGTTGGATCAAAATTTTTGGTTTCTAAACCAGCGTTTTTGATTTGTTGCTCAAGAATCTTGACACAAGTGCCTTGGTCAGGGTTGTTTATTTTAATGGTTAAACCTTGACTGAAACGAGTGATTAAACGATCTTCCAAACCTTTTAATTCGTTTGGTTGGCGGTCAGAAGTGATAACAACTTGTTTATTGCTATTTACCATCTTTTGGTAGATATAGAAAAACATCTCTTCAGTTTTAACCTTATTTTCTAAAAATTGAACGTCGTCAAACAATAAAACATCGACAGTAGAAAAGTAATCTTTAATTGATTCAGACTCTTTTTCACCTTTGACGAATTTAATGTATTCTTCAACAAAATCATTAGCATCAATATAAAGAATTTTTGCGCCAGGAATAACGTTGGTTTTAATGTGGTTGCCAATCGCGTGCAATAAGTGAGTTTTACCTAAGCCGGAATTTGAGTAGATAAACAAAGGATTAAATACCTTGCTTGGGCTTTGTGATATCATGCGGGCGGCGCGATACGCCTCCTTATTAAACTCGCCTTCAACAAAAGTGTCGAAAGTTAGTTCAGGATTAATTTTTGAAGTTTTGAAAAGAGTTTCTTCCTCTTGATTAAGTGTGGTTGAAGAAGCGACTGGTTTGGAAATGATTGATTTTTTGATTTCCTTTAATTGTTTAAATACCAAATTGTAATGTTTTTCAGTTACATCATTTAGTGCTTCTCTGATTAGTTCTACATATTTTACAGATAATAGTCTTTCTGCTGTTGCGGAATCAACTACCACTGTCATGACGTCTCCATATACATCGTTAATATATGTATTTGCAAAAAAAGAATCGAAAATTTGTCTCTCGCCCAGACGTTGATCGATTAATTTTAAAGTTTGTTGCCAGACCCTGGTCATCTCTGATACTGAATTTGTCATATCATCCACCTTGTTTTGTGAGACCTATTATAGAATAATCCACATTTAATTAACACGCGAAAATGACGATTTTAAAGTTTTCCACATTAATTTTTTCGCGTTTGCTAGTATAGTGAGTTTTCCACATTTCCACATCTTTGCAATTGTGGATAAAAAGTGAATATTTTTGTTTTGTGGAAAAGTGGATTTTTGTGTTGTGGAAAGCTGTGTATAAAATTAGAAAAATCCGCAATATCGTATAAAAATCTACATTTTATTGACATTTATAAATAAATGCCGTTAAACTTATGTCGCTATGTATTAGGAGGTTCTTCTATGAAAAGAACGTATCAACCAAGTAAAATCAAACACCAAAACAAAGCCGGTTTCCGCGCAAGAATGAAAAGCGCAAACGGCCGTAAAGTCCTAGCTCGTCGTAGAGCCAAAGGTCGCAAGAGATTAGCGGATTAATAATTGGGGAAAATTATGAAAGTGATTAATCGTCTTAAGGCAAGTGATGACTTTGCTTTAACGATTAAAAAAGGCAAAGCACAGCGTAACCAATCGTTTGTCATCCATTATCGAAAAAACGATATGTTATACACCAGAGTTGGTGTTTCCGTGTCTGTTAAATTGGGAAACGCTGTGACGCGCAACCGCATCAAAAGACAAATTAGAAGTATATGTGATTTGTTGATTGATTATTCATCTCACCAACTTGATATTGTTATCATTGCTAAACCAGGCTTCCTCAATCGTACTTTCGATGATAACAAACAAGCTCTAGCGGAATTATTAGTATTTTAAGATAGGACTTAAGAAGAAATGAAAAAAAGAACAAAACTAACCACCTTGGGATTAACAGTTCTTGCTGGCGTACTCCTTCTTTCAGGATGTACTGCTTCTTTTTGCTCTGAACTAGACCAGGCGCATTTTTTATATGCGTTTGATTACGGAGTAACTGATTACTACGATCACCAAGTCGAAGGTGCCGAACCAATTTTCCCTGGCAACACCAATGTTTATTATTTGGTGAAAGTTCCAACAACAACTGTCAGCGGTATTGGTAAAGTGAATGAAGCTGCTAAAGCAAACAACATCGAAGTTCCAACTAACAACTATTTTGTAAAGTTAGATCAATTGGTGTTGGAAGATTCGTTAATGAAAGCAAAAAACAACAGTGTTGATTTTGCCTCAGTTACATTTAACGACGTTCTCAAGGCTTTAGATGATTTTGGTTATGCCAAATTTTACGACGAAAAACTTTGGGACAATTACGATGCTTATAACCAAAAACTTAGAACAATGGCTACCGACCCAATGAGCGGAATTACCATTGATGATTTACCTACCAATGACTATCTCAATATTTATAAAAGAGAGATGGGTTCTTTAATTAGCACTTATCGTTCTTGTATTGCGATTGTAACAGCGGATTATGGTTATTATGGATACGCTAATGGGTTGCAATATCGTGATGGTCATAAGATTCAAGTTGAAATCGAAGCCAAATCATGGGGTTATGCCTGGAGCAAAGGTTTCTTTGAAGGTCTATTAGTGTTCCCAATTGCCTGGTTAACTGAGACTTTTGTCGGTTCATTTAAAGGTTGGGGTGTGATGGGTGGTCTTGCTCAATTACTCGCTATTCTTTTAATTACTTTTATCGTTAGATCTTTAATGTTGGTTATTACCATCAAACAAACCGCCGGCAATGCCAAGATGCAGGCTTTACAACCAGACATTGCTAAAATCCAAAACAAATATCCAAATTCCAACACTAACACTTATGAAAAACAACAAATGGCTGCGGAAATGAGTAAGCTTTATAAAAAGCATAAAATTAATCCATTATCCACTTTGTTAGTAATGGTTGTTCAATTCCCTGTCTTCATTTCTGTTTGGGGTGCCTTACAAGGCTCTGCAAGTTTATCATCTGATGCTTTGTTCAATTTACATTTAAGCGACTCGATTAATACCGTGTTGTTTGAAAGTTCAAACTGGGCAAATGGTAGTGCAGTTGCTGCATTGATTCTCTTTGTTTTGATGTCTGCCATTCAAGTGTTATCGATGTTAGCCCCACAAATTATTCAAAAAAGAAAAGCCAAAAAAGTGGCTACTTTAAGCAAAAACCCAGCGCAAAATCAACAACAAAACACCATGAAAATGGTCACCTATGTTATGATGGCTATGATTATTTTTATGGGCTTCACACTCCCAAGCGCAATGGGTGTTTACTGGTTTGTCAGTGCGTTATTTTCACTAGTACAAACTCTAGTAATTGAAAAAATTAATTCCAACAAAGCTAAAAAGAAAGGTAATTAAATATTATGAAAACTTATTCAGGTAAAACCGTTGAAGAAGCTCTTCAGATTGCCGCTAGCGAAACCGGTACGGCGATAGATGATTTAATTTATATTGTCTCAGATAAAAAGAAAGGTCTCTTCAATAAGAAAATCGTTGTTGAAGTCTATGACTTGTCCGACGTTATCGTTTTTGCAGAAGAATATCTATTAGGTATCACTGATGCTTTAGATATTGAAAGCACAGTCAAAACACGTCTTGACGATCAAGTGATTAGAATTACTCTTGATTCAACACACAACCCAATTCTCATTGGTAGAAACGGTAAAACTTTACAAGCTCTTAATGAACTCGTTAAACTCGCGGTCAGCAACCACTTTCATAAACGTTTCCGCATTTTACTCGACATCAATGGGTATAAAGACAGCAAATATTCACGTTTAATCAGAATGGCAAGAAGAATTGGTCATGAAACCCAAAGAACAAAAACAACATACACATTTGATCCGATGCCAGCTGATGAAAGAAGGGCTATCCACAACGCATTAAATAACATGCCTAACATTCGCACTGAATCAATTGGTGAAGGCGCGAAAAGACAAGTGCAAATCATTTACGTTGAATAAATAACACCCTTTGGGTGTTTTTTATCATATTGGTATTTATTATGTTTGAAACCATTGTTGCATTAGCTACTGCACCGATAAAATCGGCATTAGCCATCGTCAGATTATCTGGTGATGATTGTTTTGATGTGGTTAATAAAATTTGTAGCAAAGACATTTTGCAAATAAAAGGAAGAACCGTTATTTATGCTTCCATACTAGATGGGGAACAAAAAATTGATGATGTGGTGATGAATTTATATCGTGGACCTAAATCATTTACTGGTGAAGATTCGATTGAAATTATTTGCCATGGTTCACCTTTAATTGCTAAGCAAATCATTGAACTTTGTTTACAAAACGGCGCAAGACTAGCCACCAATGGTGAGTTTTCTTCTCGCGCTTTTATGCACAATAAAATCGACTTGGTGCAAGCCGAAGCAATTAACGATGTCATTAACGCCACCACCAAAGAAGCACACAAATTAAATATGCTTTCTTTAGAAGGTAAAACTAGTGCTTTGATTGCGCCCATTAAAACTCAACTTGCCGATATTCTTTCTTTAATTGAAGTTAACATTGATTATCCAGAATACGAAGATATCGAAGTGGCCAACAAAGAAAAGGTGATGATGGTTTGCGAAACTTTAATCCAACAAATTTCTCACCTAATTGATGATGGATTAAAAGCACAAATTATTAATGAAGGTGTAAAAGTTGCTATTGTTGGAAAACCAAATGTTGGTAAATCTTCTTTGCTTAACGCTTTGCTTGGAGAAGATCGGGCGATTGTGACAGAAATCGCCGGCACGACTAGAGACGTTGTAAGAGGGGAAGCTAATGTCGGAGGTATTGTTTTGCATTTATTTGATACTGCCGGTATTCGTGATTCGCTTGATAAAATTGAATCAATCGGTATAGAAAAATCTAAAAAAACTATTCAAGAAGTTGATGTGGTTATCGTGGTTTTGGATGGTTCTAAGGAGTTGGATGAAGAAGACCACAAAATTCTTGATTATGTGGAACAATTCCAACCGATTATTGTTTACAATAAAGCAGACATAAAGAAAATTGATAAAGCCTTATCTATTTCTGCAATAAATAATCATATTGAACCACTTGTTGATGAGATTAAAAGAAAAATCGGCATTGATGAAAAAGCATTTTCTTCTCCAGCTTTAAATAACACTAGACAAATTGGTTTGCTTAAGAAAGCCAAAGAATCACTTTATAAAGCTTATTCTGATGCTGAAAACAACCTAACCATCGATTTAATTGCCACTTCAATTTACGATGCTTATGTCGCTATTTTGGAAATTTTGGGCGAAGCCAACCAAATTGATTTATCTAAAGAAATATTCGCTCGTTTTTGCGTAGGTAAATAATGAAACTATTTGACACTCACTGTCATTTAAATGACGAACTACTATATAAAAATTTGGACGCTGTAATTGAGCGTGCTTTAAAAGTCGGAGTTGATAAAATGGTTGTCATCGGCTGGGACAAAGAAAGCTCGTTAAGTGCGATAAATATCGCTCAACGTTTTCCATTTGTTTATGCAACTGTTGGTGTGCACCCAAACAACATTGATGGGGTTGATATTGCACAGTTGAATCAAGTTTTTGCTTTGGCAAAACAAAATAAAGTTGTTGCTATAGGTGAGATTGGGTTAGATTATCACTACACTAAAGATGAAGAAAATCACGCACGGCAAAAAGAAATTTTCATCAAACAAATTGAATTTGCTAACGAGGTAGGCTTACCAATTGTCATTCATAGTCGTGACGCTTTTTTAGACACAATTTGCATTCTTAAACAACACAAACCACTTCATGGAGGTGTCATGCATTGTTATTCAGGAAGTGTTGAATCCTTAAAAGATGTTTTGGATTTAGGTTTATTCATTGGTGTTGGTGGACCAGTCACTTTTAAAAACGCAAAAACACCAAAAGAAGTAGCTTTTGAAGCGCCACTAGAAAAACTAGTATTAGAAACAGACGCGCCATATTTATCTCCTCAAGCGGTGCGTGGCACAATTAACGAACCTGCTAACTTAATATATATTGCTGATGAGATTGCTAATATTAGACAAATGTCAAAAAAGCATTTGTTAGAAGTGGTGTATGATAACGCCTGTCGGTTGTATAAAATATGAAACGCTATTTAAATGCAATTTTGGTGGTGGAGGGCAAGGCCGACGCGGCCTATCTTTCTAATTATTATGCTTCGGAAATTATCGCGGTTAATGGTTATGAGTTGGCCAAACAAACACTTGAATATCTTAAATATAAAAGCGTAATCATTTTAACCGATCCTGATAAAGCGGGAATTGAAATTAGAGCAAAATTAAACGAGCAATTAAAAAACGCCGTTAATGTTGAAATTGACATAGACCAATGTTTAAGAGGTAACAAAAAAGGTGTCGCGGAATGCATGATTGACGAAATCATCAAACAACTTTCACCTTATGAAAACAATAAACCCCTTGAAGAAGACAAAATTACAACCGCCGACTTACAAAAAATTGGTTTATTGAATGATACAAACTTAAGAAATTTTATATGCCAAAAATTGCGCCTCGGCATTTGTAATTTAAAACAATTAGTAAAACGACTTAACTATCATAAAATAGAGTTGGTAACAATTGCTAAACTTATCGAGGAATATCATGGAAATTAATCGCACGAACATTTTTGAACTTGTAAATCAATTAGGAATTAAACCAAGTAAAGACTATGGTCAAAATTTTTTAATTGAACCAAATCTCAGTGCAAAAATCGTGGAAGCTCTTGGCGTTAAAGATGACGACAAAGTCATTGAAATTGGTCCAGGATTAGGGGCTCTGACACATTTTTTGTGTGATACCAAAGCTGAAATTACCGCCGTGGATATCGATTATCAAATGACGAGTTTTTTAAAGTCGGTCTATAAGGATATTCCAAATCTAAACATCGTGGAAAACGATATTCGGTTGGAAAATGTCGCTATGTATAACAAAGTTATTGGCAATATCCCATATAACATTACCACTGAAATTATTCAATATTTTTTGCTCAACGCAAACAAAGCAGAAACAATGGTTTTTATGATTCAAGTTGAAGCACTAAATCGCTTCATCGATGTCAGCGGTAAAGAATATGGACCGACTTCTGTTTTAATACATTTATTAGGCAAAATTGAAAAACTATTTATTGTTAGGGCGGGCTCTTTTTACCCCGCACCAAAATGTCACTCGGTGGTGTTTAGAATAAATATCAACCCAAAAACAGATAAGAATAAAGCCACTGCCATATATAAAATGTGCAAACAACTATTTGCTAACCGACGCAAAACCATCCTTAATAATTTGTTATCGTTTGTGAATAATAAGGACGAGGCAGTAGCGCTTTGCGAAAATTTAAAACTAAACACCCAAGCACGTCCTGAGGATTTATCCCCACAAATTTATAACGACATTTACGAATATTTGAATAAGTGACTTAAGGTCTACAAAAATGAATTTTAAGAAGGTAAGATGGAATTAATATGAAAACACTACACACTCGGAGTTATGCCAAAATTAATCTTTGCTTAAACATTGTTGGCAAAAGGGAAGACGGTTATCACAAGTTAGATATGATTCTCCTTCCTATTTCGCTTCACGATTCTTTAATTATTTCTAAACTAAATACCACTCGCGACAACTTGGTAACCGTGGATGATTTTTCTAACGGTGCTTATGAATATAATCTCGCCACTTTGGCACTCCATAAACTACAAAAGATATACAAATTTAATCAAAAATTTAGTGTTTTTATTCACAAAGTCATACCAATTCAAGCGGGTTTAGGTGGTGGATCTTCTAATGCCGCTGTTACGCTAAAAGCCGTTAACAATATTTTGAATTTAGGTGCCAGCGACGAAGAATTAATGAATATTGGTAAAACACTCGGTTGTGATATTCCATTTTTTGTAAAAAACGTTCCGGCGCGTTGTCAAGGTATTGGGGATTTAATTACCCCAATTACTATCAAAAACAATTATTTTGTCCTACTTGTAAAACCAGAAGCAGGATGTCCCACTAGAGAAATATATCAAATTGCTGATACAATGGATTTACCAATTTGTAACATTGATAAAATAGTTGAAGCCTTAGCAGTGGGTGATGATGACGCGATTGCCGCCAACATCTCCAATGCATTACAAGCAGCAGCTATTTCTGTTGTTCCCGAAATTCAAACCATCATTGATTTGTTGAAAGGTTATGGTTTGAAAATCGTACAATTAACTGGTTCCGGCTCAGCGGTATTCGCTTTAAGCACCGATAAAAAATTATTAAAAAAAGTTTTCAAAGAGTTAGAAAATCGTTATCAAGTTGAATTGGCAAGAGTTCTTAAATAAAGGAGAAAATTTATGGATAAAAACGTAGTGATTTTAGCAGCAGGAAAAGGGGCGGGAATGAATTCTCGTGACCCTGAACATTCTAAGGTCAGTTACCCAATTCTTGGTAAACCAATTATCAATTACGTGATTGATGCTGTTAAGCAACTTGATCCAAAGCATATTGTCACTGTGGTTGGCTTTGGTGGCGAATTAACGAAAAGTCTTGTCGAAAAGGATTCTGATGTCGTCTGGCAAGCTCGTTTATTAGGCACAGGCCATGCGGTTTTACAAGCCAAACCAATTTTAGAAGACAAACCTGGACAAACTTTAGTTATTTATGGTGATACACCACTCGTAGAAGCCGACACACTGCGCTCCATCTTCCGCATTCATGAAAAAAACAAATATGATATGACCGTTGTTTCAGCGGTCTTAGATAACACTAAAGGTTATGGTCGAATTATTCGCGAAGAAAAGAGCAACCGTATCCTCGCAATCAGAGAAGAAAGCGATTGCACTTTTAGTGAATATGAAATCAACGAGGTTAATACAGGCATCTGTATAGTTGACAACGAACTCCTTTTCAAATATATTGAAAGACTGTCGGTCGACAATAATCGCCATCTTTTCTATTTGTCGGAATTGGTGCAATTATTGATTAACGACGGATATCATGTCGGCGTTTTCGTCGCCGAAGAAATGAAAGAAGTCTTCAGTATCAACAACCGTGTCCAACTAGCGTATGCGGCAAAAATTATGCGTCGTAGAATCAATCAGAGGTTAATGTTATCAGGAGTTTCTATTGATGATATTGATTCGGCATATATTTCTCCAGATGTCGTTATTGGTCAAGATACAGTTATTCATCCAAATACCGTTATCCTTGGAAAATCTGTCATTGGGGAAGACTGCTCAATTGGCCCAAATGTTGAAATGAACAATGTTGAAGTTGGTAATGAAGCAAGCGTTTGTTTCGCCAAACTTGAAAACGTCAAAGTACAAAGCGGACAAAAAGTTGGTCCATACGTGGAGAAAACTGGAAAATAACATGCAAATCGTTGAATGTTATGGCAAAAATGTCTTCGTAGGTAAGACAATGGTTGGTTATATAGCTCGTAAAGGGATATTTATCAATCGTCAAAAATTTGCGGACTTGACTCCTGATGGGGACATTATACGCGCTAATGTTAAAGTTGGTTTTGTCAACGAAGATGGTTACATCATGATAAAAGATAAAGAAGTCGGCTATGTTGACACCGATAACAACTTTGTCTTTTACTCAATAAAAGAATTATAGTAAGGAGTTATTGCCCATGGTAGCTATTGGTATTGATATCGGGGGTACATCTATTAAAGGTGCCGCTGTCGACAGCGACGGCAAAATTTACGAAACTTTTTCTATGCCTGTTAGCAAATGGGAACCAGGTGAAGTTTGCATTAGAAAGTTAACAATTTTAGTGCAACATTATATAGCTTCACACCACTTGGAGGACAAAATCGTTGGCATCGGAATTGGTAGTCCGGGAACACTAGACGTTTCTACTGGCACAGTCAATTACGCTAATAATTTACGATGGGAAAACGTGCGTGTTGCTGATTTAATTCACGAAATATTACCTTACCCAATTAAATTAATTAACGATGCAAATGCCGCCGCTTTGGGCGAAGCCCGTTTTGGCGCTGGTAAAAATTTCGCTACCATGATTATGGTAACACTTGGTACTGGTGTTGGCGGAGCGATTGTCGTTAATGGAAAACTATTAGAAGGTAACGAATCTAAAGGCGGAGAACTTGGCCATATGACCATCGTGGTTGATGGCGAAAAATGCACCTGTGGTAGAAATGGCTGTTTAGAAGCCTATGCTTCTGCGACCGCTTTAACTCGCGAAGCAAAAAAAGCAATGTTAGAAAATCGCGATTCCTTAATGTGGAAATTAGCTCCAGACTTAAATTTTGTTGATGGCACAGTTCCGTTTGGGGCTGCCAAACAAGGCGATCCAACCGCTTTAAAAGTTATTGATTATTTCGTGAAATATTTAGGTGAAGGTTTATTAAACTATTGCAATATTTTTCGACCAAACGTCATCGTCCTTTCTGGCGGTGTTGCTAATGCGGGAGAATTTTTATTTGCTCGTGTAAATCAGTACCTAAGAGCTTATAATTATGGTTATAAATTCACCCCAGAGGTACAGGTTGTGCCAGCAGTACTTGGCTATGATGCCGGTAAAATTGGTGCGGCTGCTTTATTTTTCTAATTGAAAGGAATTACAACATATGCAACTAGTAATACTTGCCGCCGGAATGGGGTCTCGTTTCGGTGGTTTAAAACAGATGGAACCCATGGATGAGTTCAACAATTTTTTATTGGACTATTCAATTTATGATGCTAAAAGAGCAGGTTTTGATAGTGTGGTTTTCATTATTAAAAAAGATTTCTATGAAGATTTCAAAAACACAATTGGAAAACGCGCAGAAAAAATAATCGATGTGAAATACGCTTTCCAAGATATAAACGATCTTCCAGAAGGTTTTGTTTGCCCAATAGGGAGAGAAAAACCATGGGGCACAGCGCACGCCATTTATGCCGCTAGAGATTTAATCAAAGAAGATTTTATCATCATCAACGGTGACGATTTTTATGGTCAAGATGCTTATCGCGTCGCTTATGAATATTTAAAATCGCTACCACAAAATAGCGTTGGAAAATATGCCAATGTCGCTTTTAAGATTGTTAACACCATGACTGAAAATGGGGCGGTTAAAAGAGGAGTTACCTTTAGTAATGAAAAAGGTTTTTTAACTAAATTAGTCGAATCTTCCGTTAGTAAAGATGGTAACGGCAACATCGTTTGCCAACCTTTAGATGGAAGTGGAGCTTTTAATGTTCAATCCGATCAATTGGTATCGATGAATTTGTTCGCTTTTAATGTTGATTTAATCAAACACTTAAAAGAAAAATTTCCACTTTGGTTAAAAGCCAATATCAATGACCCGAAAGCTGAATTTTTAATTCCGACAGTCATTGATGAACTAGTGAGTGAAGGCAAGGCAGAATTGCGCTTATTAGCCACTTCTAGTGTCTGGTTTGGCGTCACATATAAAGAAGATAAACCAGGAGTAGTTAAGTCCTTAAAAGCTTTGGTCGATAAAGGTATATATAAGCCGGGTTTATATTAATAAAAAGCCATAAAAGTTAAGTTTAGACTTTATTAATGTTCCTACTCTATTTATGATAGTTTAGTAGGAACTTTTTTTATTTTTGAAAGCGGAATATTATCCACAAACATTAGTGAAATAAGTTAAATATCACCATCATGATGGTATGTCTTCCTACTTCCGTCATCTAAGAGTAATAAACTAACAAAAAAGCGTTATTGTTTTAGCTACTTTGTATCAAAATCGGTAGACAAATAGCCGATTGCGATTAAAATAAAGCATAACCTTTAAATTTTGACGCTAAATAAGCGACAATAATTAGCAATAATGGATGACGAAAACCATTTGAATTTCATTATTAAAATTAAGGAGCAACTATGAGTGGAAATGTAAGAGACCCAAAGATGATGCGCATCACCTCGAAAAAAATGGCCGATGTTTTCATCGCCGAACAAATCGCAGAAATCAAAGCGACCGTCAAAGATGGGCGCGTCCTTTTAGCATTATCTGGCGGGGTCGATTCGTCGGTTTGTGCCGCTTTACTAGCTAAAGCAATTGGTGAAAAATTAGTTTGTGTTCACGTTAATCATGGCTTATTAAGAAAAAACGAGAGCGAAGAAGTCATTAGAGTGTTTAAAAACGAACTAAAAGCAAATCTCATTTATGTTGATGCTGCGGACGAATTCCTTGATGCTCTTGCAGGGGTAGAAGAACCAGAACAAAAACGTAAAATTATTGGTCGTTTATTCATAGAAGTGTTCAAAAAAGAAGCACAAAAACTCGATGGTATTGATTTTTTAGGACAAGGGACAATTTATCCTGACATCTTAGAAAGCGATGGTGTAAAGGCTCACCATAATGTCGGTGGGCTACCTGAACAATTAGGTTTTAAGCTTGTTGAACCAATCAAATTATTGTATAAAGATGAAGTTCGCCAAGTTGGCGAAGCTTTGGGTCTACCACATGGCATGGTATATCGCCAACCTTTCCCTGGGCCAGGCTTAGGGGTAAGATGTATTGGCGCAATCACAAGAGATAGATTGGAAGCAGTTAGAGAAAGCGATGCTATTCTTAGAGAAGAGTTTGCTGCTTCTGGTTTGGATCAAAAGGTGTGGCAGTTTTTTACGGTTGTACCACCAATTCAATCAACAGGCATCAAAGATGGAAAACGGACATATGAATGGCCAGTAATCATTCGTGCGATGAATAGTGTTGATGCGGTTACGGCGACAATTGAGGAAATTCCTTATGCGTTATTAGGTAAAATTAGAGATCGCATTTTAGCAGAGGTTAAAGGTGTAAATCGTGTCTTATACGACGTTACCAATAAACCTGTTGCAACAATCGAATGGGAATAGAGGTTTATATGGAACATAAAATTGTATTAACGGAAGAAGAAATATTGGCGATTTGCCGTCGTATTGGTGGCGAATTAACCATTAAACTCAGAAACGAGGAAAGAACCCCGTTATTTCTTGGTGTCATGAAAGGGGCTTTGAACTTCATGTTTGATTTAATTAAGCGTGTTGATCGCCCAATTTTGACCGATTTTATCCAAATATCTTCTTATAACGGTACAAAATCTACTGGCAAAATTAACTTAAAAAGGGAATTTGAAATCGAGATTAAAGGTCGAACTGTCATCATTGTTGAAGACGTGGTTGATACTGGTGTTTCGATGAAATTTTTAATTGAACACATTAAAGAAAATTACGAGCCAAAACAAATTATCGTTGTCACTTTATTTGACAAAGTATATGCTCGTTCTACAGAAGTTCAAATCGATTACGTAGGCAAAATACTATTAGAAAATTATTTTTTAGTAGGCTATGGCCTCGACTATAACGAGATTGAAAGAAATACTCCATATGTTTATGTCGCCACTCAAGAAGATATCGACAAGTGGAATGAGGAAATCCATAAGTAATTATGAAACTATTAGAGGAAAGAATCTTAAAAGATGGTTACATTCTTAACAACGACATTTTAAAAGTCGATTCGTTTGTTAATCATCAAATCGATGTAAAGTTAGTGCGCCTTCTTGCAAAAGAAATTGCTACTATTTTTAAAGCCGATCGGATTCTGACCATCGAAACCAGCGGCTTACCAATTGCTTTCGCTGTCGCGGAAGAGATGGATAATCTTCCTCTTACCTTCGCTAAAAAGAGCAAATCTGCCATCACAGGCAATAATTTATATACCACAGAAGTTAAATCTTTTACTCGCTCAATCTCATCCGTCGTAACGGTTGATAAAAAGTTTATTCAGGAAGGAGAGAAAGTTTTAATTGTCGATGATTTTTTAGCGGAAGGAAATGCCTCGTTGGGTTTGGTTGATTTATGCAAACAAGCCGGAGCAGAAGTCGTGGGCGTAGCGGTCGCTATTGAAAAGGGTTTTCAAGGAGGAAGAAGTAGACTAGAAGCCCTCGGGATCCCAGTTTATAGTGGGGCCAACATTAAAGCATTCATTGACAACAAACCAGTGTTTTAGGATGATAAAGTATTTGAAGTTGTTTGTTTCCGGAATTTATTCCGGGCTCGCGGTTGGAGTAGGTTCGTTTATTTTCTTACTCGCCACTTATTATTTACCCACCAATTTGGGGGTTGTAAAATTTGCAGCGTCCGCGTTATTCTCCATTGGATTAATTATTATTTGTTTGTTTGCTTTGGCTTTGTATACAGGAAGAGTAGGTTTTTTCCTTGATGATAGAAGCAAGATTAAAGAAAGAATAATTGATTTGATAATTATTTTATTAGGCAATGCTGTCGGCGCCTTTGCTCTAGGCATTTTGTTACATTTTGTTTGCCTGAATTTCACCGGTTTACAAGGTTTAGCAGTTTCTGTTTCTAATTCAAAAGTTGCCTCAGATTATGTGTTTATGGAAGGAATTTTGTGCGGTGCGATGGTTTATGTCGCTGTTTATTCTTATAAGAAATTTGATAACTTTGGAATGAAAATTATCGGCATTATCGTGCCAATTACCTTATTCGTAGCTACAGGCTTGCAACACTGTATCGCTAATATGTTTTTCTTCGGTATGGCGTTTAATTGGAATATTGGCATGCTGTGGAATTTAATTGCTGTTATTCTCACCAATAGCGTCGGCGCTTTGCTTGTTTGGGGCATTGCGCGATTAACAACCCTGATTGGGAAAAAACAAACTCAATAGCGCTTAATCAATAATAAAAAAGGAGCAGTTTCAAACTGCTCCTTTTAGTTTTTTTTACTTTATCCGCATTTGCTTTTACCGGTCTTCTCTAAAGTATGATTGCCCCAGTCCTGCGGGTGCCATGCCCATACGTTTTGAGAAAATGCTTGTTAAGACGAGAATCACAATTGTTGCAAGATAAGGCACTAATTCGATTAATTTTTTGTCTGGACCGGAAACATTTAAGTATTTTGGGAAAATATATAAGAAAGCAAATAAGAACGAGCCACCAATACCAATTTCTGTATTCCACATTGTAAAAATAACAAGTGAGACAGCGAGCCAGCCATAAGCATCAACAACAAATTCAAAAGCCCCGCTTGTGCGGTCGAATAAATAAAACATACCGCCTAGTCCAGAAATCGCTGAGCCGATAATGGTGGCTAAATAGCGATATTTGTCAACACTAATGCCGACCGCATCAGCGGAAGAAGGATTTTCACCTACCGCTCTAAGGAACAAACCAACTCTAGTTCTTTTCATAACAATAGCAATGGTTATCGCAACGGCAATCGCTAAATAAACAAGTATGCCATAAGAGAAAAGAAGTTGAGTCAACCAGTTACTTTCAACGAAAGCTTTTGGAAAGAGAGTGGTGATATAGCGATGAGCAATAGTGGAAAAACCCATTGTGACAGATCCATCTAACATTGATGTGGCGAATGGATATAAACCAACACCTAAGGTAGTTATTGCCAAACCAGTGACGTTTTGGTTGCAACGCAGTGTCACTGCAAAGAAAGAAAATAGTGCGCCAGCCGCTCCAGCGAACAACAAACAAAATAGTAAAGGCATAAATATAGCCATAAACCAGTTAGCGTTACCAGCGCCACCAATAACGCTTAAATAAATGTAAGCACCAATAGCGCTACCCATCGCACCGATACACATAATGCCTGGTGTGCCCAAATTTAAGTGTCCTGATTTTTCAGTGATAGTTTCGCCAGCGGAGCCAAATAAGAAAACGGTGGAAAAACGGATTGAGTCGATAATAATAGTTAAAAACATCGCTTATTTACCTCCTTCAAAATTGGCGTTGGTGGCATCTTTCTTTTTGAAAGAAATATTTAATTTAACTTTAAAGTTAATGAAAAATTCGCTAGTTAAAATTGCGAGGAAAAAGAAACCAGACAAGACTTTAGCAACTTCACCACTATAGCCCAAGTTACCCGCGGCGTTATTACTACCAGTTGTAATAAATGCATTTAATAAAGCATAAAGCATCATCTCTAAAGGATTAAAGTGACCGAGCCAACTGATCATTACTGCAGTAAAACCTCGGCCTCCAACGACCACATCGCTTACCGTATGACTTGCGCCAGCGACAATTAAGAATCCGGCAATGCCACACACCAAACCACAAACAAGCATCGTTCTAATGGTAACAAATTTAACATTAATGCCGACGTATTCAGCAGTTCTTTCACTGCCGTTAATAACAGATATTTCATATCCGTGTTTGCTGAACTTTAAATAACCCCACACCAAGACAACCATGACTATAACAACAATAATGTTGATGATATATCTATAGCCACCGATTTCTGGTAGCCAACCTAGTCTAGTGTCCTGATTAATTATGCCAATAGAAGTACTGGTTGGAGCCTTGTATCTAAGCGAGAATGAAGCGACAATACCCATTGCGACGTAGTTCATCATCAAGGTAAATAATGTTTCATTAGTATTAAAAATTGCTTTAAAAAAAGCAGGAATAAACGACCAAAGCATACTAAATACTGCCGCGACAACAAACATCAATAATAAAGCTAAAACATTAGGAATAGATGGAGCAACAAACTTCATGATAATGGCTGCGCCTAAACAACCCATTAACACTTGTCCTTCAGCACCGATGTTCCAAAATTTCATTTTAAAAGCAGGAGTGATGGCGGCAGCAATAAGTAGCAATAAGCCAGCATTCCATACGGTGGCGAGAATCGTGTTACGTGAAAACATTGTGCCTTCATATAAATAAAGATAGAAATCTAAAAAACTGCCTGGAGCAACAACCGTGGAAATAAGTCCGCATAATAAGAAAGCAACAAAAATACAAATTGCTTTGGTGATGATCATCGTTTTTTTAGTTACATCACTGCGGCGAGAAATATGCACCAATGGTTTTCTTAAAGCAGTATTTTCATTAGCCATTAGCGTTTTCCTCCTTGTTATTTTTAGTCATTAATAAACCGACTTCGATTTTATTTGTTTCTCTACAATTTAAGATGCCTGCGATTTCGCCATCTCTAAGCACTAATACACGGTCGCAAAGCGCCAAGATTACATCCAAGTCTTCACCGACATAGATAATGGCTGCGCCACGTTCTTTTTGTTCATTTAAGAGATGATAAATAAGATAAGAAGAGTTAATATCTAAGCCTCTTACTGGATAAGCAACCATTAAGACTTTAGGTTGGGAAGATATTTCTCTACCGACTAATATTTTTTGGATATTACCTCCAGAAAGCTTTTTAACAGGTGTTGTTAAGTCTGGAGTTTTGACTTCTAATTGATTAACAACTTTTTCCGCTAATTGTTCAGGTTGTTTTTTTTCTAAGAAAATACCTTTCCCTTTTCTAAAACTGCGAAGCATCATGTTGTCAATAATGTCCATATTGCCGACTAAACCCATGCCTAATCTATCTTCTGGGACGAAAGATAATTTTATTCCTAAATCACGAATTTCTAACGGCTTTTTGCCTTTTAAGTCCATGATTTCATCTTCGTAAAAAATAATTTCTTCGTTGTTCACCATTTCGATTAATTGTTTGTTGCTAACATTAGTTAAATCAATCGGTTGTTTTTTTGGATCGTCGCGGTGATAAAACTTGTTTTGTGTCGCTAGTTCTCTAATTTGTTTAATGTCTTTATGGTAAAAAGTGACTGGCTTATCTTTTTTAGGATTGTGAAAAATAATTGTACCTTCGGTGTTTTTATTTAAACCAGCGATAGTTTCCAACAATTCTTTTTGACCACTTCCTGAAATGCCCGCAATACCGATAATTTCGCTACCATTAACTTCAAAGGAAATGTTTTTTAAGACTCTACGACCATCACGATTAGTTAAACTTAAATCTTGAATTTTCATTCTTACATTAGCGGCAGGAATTTCACCGCGATGAATATTTAAGTCAATCTTACGACCAACCATCATCTCAGTGAGAATTTCTTCGTTGGCCTTTTTAGTTAAAATATCACCAGCAATTGTTCCTTTGCACAAAACGGCAACGCGATCGCTAATTTCTAAAACTTCATTCAATTTGTGAGTGATGATGATAATTGACTTGCCTGCTTTTTTCATGTTGCGCAAGACATTGAACAAATGTTCGGTTTCTTGAGGAGTTAAAACTGCAGTCGGCTCATCTAAAATTAAAACATTTACTCCTCTAAAGAGAACCTTCACTATTTCTAAAGTTTGTTTTTCGCTGACCGACATGGTGTTAACGACTTGCCATGGGTCAACTTTAAAGCCGTATTTCTTACAAATTTCTTCCATGCGCCTAGCGCTTTCTTTTAAGTTATAACCGCGATATGGAACGCCTTCTAGTTCAGCAATGGCTTTATAATCTTTTCTTTTTAAACCCATTACCACGTTTTCAACAGCGGTAAATGTATCGACCAATTTGAAGTGTTGATGCACCATGCCAACATGGTATTTATAAGCATCGGCCGGCGATTTGATCTCAATTCGTTCGCCGTAATAAAAAATCTCACCTTCATCAGGATAATAAATGCCGGCTAAAACGTTCATTAAGGAAGTTTTGCCAGAGCCATTTTCTCCTAGCAAAGATAAAATTTCTCCTGAATATAATTCAAGGTTAACGTTTTGGTTGGCCACTACGCCACCAAACGATTTGCTAATCCCTTTTAATACAATTGTTAATTCTTTTTTCATAATTTAAAGCCCATTCTAGCGGGGTGGTTGGCCCCGCTAGACAGTAATCAGTTGTTTATAGTGACTCAATAACGAGTTAATTAGGCAGCATCGCTAAGTACATTAATGCCATCAATGATAACATCAAAGCTTGGAGCAGAACGATATGTGGATTCGTGATAGAAACCGCCTTCAATGAATTTGGTACCGGCTGGGTAATCAAATGTCCATTGTTTGTTTGGGGCCATGTTTTCTTCGGTTGGAGCTTGACCACCAACGGTGAATTTGCTTGTATCAAACACTTTACGTGTGCCAGCGACTAATTCAGCTTTAACTGAATCAACAGTGGTTTTTGTGTTTGGAGCGACGTTTTTGCCAAGTTCGGAAATTTCAACAGAACCTTCGGCGAAACCACCACACCAGTCATATGGAATTTCTTCTTCATCAAGAACTTTGTTAACAACAAATTCATAGTATGGAGACCAGTTAATTCTGGAAGAAACCATGAATGTTTCTGGGCATTGAGCAGCGGTGGAACCATTGTAAGTGACATTTGGAACGCCTGCTTCTTCACAAGCAGATGGAGCGCCATAGGAGTCAGCGTGTTGACTAATTAAGACGGAACCGCCAGCGATTAATGCGTTAGCAGCAGCTTTTTCAGCAACTTCATCATACCAAGAGTTGGTATATTTGACGTCCATTGTGACGTTGTTGACCACGCTCTTAACACCAAGAAAGAATGAGGTATAACCAGAAATTACTTCGGCATATGGGAATGCGGCAACATAACCGATTTTCTTTGTAGCTGGGTTCATGGCTTGAAGTTTTAATCCAGCAACAACACCGGCGAGATAACGACCTTCATAAATAGAGGCGAAAGCGTTATGGAAGTTTGGTAATTTTGTTTGAGCTGCTTTAGTACCAGTGGCGTGGCAGAATTCCACATCTGGGTAATTTCTTGCGGCCTCAATCATGTAGTCTTCGTGTCCAAAACTATCGGCAAAGATAATTTTGCAACCAGTTTCCGCTAAGTTTTCAGCGACTTCTTGACATGTTTGATCTTCTGGGATGTCCTCGCGGACGACAGCCGTAAAGCCTAATTTTTTAGCACTGGTTTTGAATGCTTCGACAAAGTTTTTGTCGTAAGTGGACGAAGAGGCAGAGTGAAGGGCAATTAAGCCGACTTTCATACCTTTTGCAGGACCGCCATTGCAAGCGATCAATGATGCTGAGGCGGCTACCAATAAACCACCAAGAGCTACGATTCTGAGAACATTGTTTTTCATTTGATTCAATCTCCTTAAAAATAAAAAACAGCTCCACTAATCGGAGCCTCTACTTTAAAGAATAACAAAGAAACAAACACATGTTGTTTCGAAAGTTATAATTCGTAGTGCTAGATGTTACGGCCTAGCGTAGAGACAACCCACCAATTAGGGAAATATACGAAGCCAATGACTTTCGATTATCATTGACGTAATTATTATTGTTGATTTAGTGACAAATGTAAATAACAAAAACACCATTTTCGTTTTTTCTTAAGATAACATGGTGTTTGTTAGACCAATTTTACAAGTTAATAAGCTTCAATTGGGACGATGGAGAGAACTTTATATTTGTTTAATTCTTCTCTACCTTTTAATGGTGTTAATTCGACATAAAACAACACGCCAGCCACTTCTGCTTTGCTTAATTCGACGATTTGGGCAAGAGCTTTCGCCGAACCACCAGTAGCTAATAAATCGTCAACAATTAACACTTTATCACCTGGCTGGATTGAATCTTTTGAGATCTCCAAAGCCTCGCTCCCATATTCAAGTTCATAAGATACTCTGGTGCCTGGAAGTGGTAGTTTGCCAGGTTTTCTAGCTAAAACAACACCTGCCTTAGTGGCTAAACCTAGTGGAACACCAAAAAGGAAACCGCGAGCTTCTGGGCAAATGATTTTGTTAAATGTAATTTTGTTCTCCTTGAGTTCATCAACCATCACGTCGATGACTTTTTGGCAATATTCAATATTTTCAAATACCGGGATGATATCTTTAAAAACAATGCCTTCTTTAGGAAATCCAGGAACACTTCTGATGTACTTATCGGCCTCTAAAATAACTTGTTGCTTCTTATTCATGATTAAAACCCCATTATTCTGTCTTGTGGCTCGCTGACATTTTTAGAGCGTGTCATCAATCAGATTGTTTTTATTAAAACGCACTTATTATGTTAGACGAAAGACATTACAAAAACAATTGCAAAAATTGGTTGCATTATTTTGTTCGTGTGGTAAAGTTTTAGTCAAAGAATTATGATGGAAAAGAAGGTTCGAGACGTAAAAATACCTGCTAAACAAGGGGTAATAATCGCCCTCAATACCCTTTCTATCTCCATTATTATTTGTTGAACGACCCCTTAATTGTTGGGTCTTTTTTTTGCGAAAGGAGAACTATATGTCTGCAAACAACCTTATCTATGGAATCGAAGGTAAACCAAGCATTGGTAAACTTTTGATTTTCGCTTTCCAACAAGTATTAGCTGTTTTAGCGGCAACGATTGCTGTTCCGACAATCATCGGCCTACCAGTTCAAATCCCATCTGCAATTCTTGGAGCAGGTTTGGGCACTCTCGTTTATTTACTTTTTACCAAATTCAAATCACCAGTAGTTATCTCTAGTTCATTTGCTTTCTTGGGCGCTTTGTCTAATGCATTAGCGTTTGGCTATATGGGCATCTTACTCGGCGGCCTATTCGCTGGTCTAGTCTATGTGATTATTGCTCTAGTGGTGCGTTTTGCTGGCACCGCTTGGATTGACAAACTTATGCCTCCAGTCATCATTGGTCCAACTGTTGCATTAATCGGCTTATCTTTAGCTGGTGCAGCAATGGGAGACATTATCAAAGCTAATAGTGATCCAGTCAATTCAGGATATAACCTCGTTGCTTTGTTGTGTGGTTTAATCACATTCATAACTATTGTTATTTGCTCTGTTCAAAACAAATTCAAAAATGCACGTTTGGTTCCATTTATTCTCGGTATTGGTGCTGGCTATGTACTTGCCTCATTATTCACAATGGTTGGCAATCTTGCCGAAATTAATTACTTAAAAATCATCGATTGGTCACCACTTGTTAATAACTTCCAAAATCTTTCCATCAAATCTTTTGTAACATATCCACGTTTTGCCTTAATTGAAGGTATTAAAGAATTAATCAATGGCAATGTTAATGGCGATGTTTTAGCTACTAATCCAGACGCAACTGTCATTACATTAGTTGGTGTTGCCGAAGTCGCATTGGCCTTCGCGCCAGTCGCCTTCGTCGTCTTCGCTGAACATATCGCTGATCACAAAAATTTGAGTTCTATCGTCGGTCGCGATTTACTAAAAGAACCAGGTTTAAGTAGAACTTTATTGGGCGATGGTGTTGGTTCTATCGTCGGCACGGCATTTGGTATTTGTCCAAATACCACATATGGCGAATCAGTCGGTTGCGTTGCCATCACAAGAAATGCTTCTGTTAGAACAATCTTTGTCGCGGCAATTATGCTCATAGTTCTCTCCTTCTTATCACCATTAACGGCTTTATTAAGAACCATTCCAAGCTGTGTCATGGGCGGTGTTTGTTTAACTCTTTATGGTTTTATCGCTGTTTCAGGTTTCAAAATGTTCCAAAAAGTCGATTTAAATAACAATAAAAATTTATTTACCATTTCTGCAATTCTTATTGCTGGTATCGGTGGATTATCAATTCAAATCCCATACGCAGTTGATGGTGCTACTGGCGCTGTTACATCAACAATTCAAATTACTTCTATCGCTACGGCATTAATTTTGGGTATTATAACTATGGTAGTTTGTAACGCTATTGAAAAGCGTAATAACCTAGAAAAAGTGTCAAATAACGATACTGATTTAGATGAATAATGGAATGTGAGGAAAAATTAAATGACTTATAAAAAATATCCAAACGTGACAATCTTAGAACATCCATTACTCAAGCACAAAATCACCAAACTAAGAGATAAAAAAACCAAGACTAATGAGTTTAAAAGTTTGGTTAAAGAAATATCCATTTTGGAAGGTTATGAAGCTTTGAAACATCTCAAAACTCACTTGGTGGAAATTGAAACTCCAATTGAAAAAACCATGCAACCAGTGGTTGATCGTAAATCACTTTGCTTTGTTCCAATTCTTAGAGCGGGCTTAGGCATGGAAGATGGGATGCTCGAATTAGTTCCAGGTTGCACATGCGGTCATATTGGTTTGTACCGTGATGAAGTAACCAAAGAGCCAGTTGAATATTACTGTAAATTGCCAAGCGATATTGCTGAAAAAGACGTCTATCTCTTAGACCCAATGTTGGCGACTGGTGGCTCCGCGATTGATGCGGTAAAAATGTTAAAAAGACACGGTGCCCAACGTATTACCTTTATTTGTATTATCGCGGCTCCAGAAGGCGTTGAAGCTTTTTGCAAAGCCAACCCAGATATTCCACTCGTCATTGGCGCGTTAGACCGCTGCTTAAATGAAAAAGCTTACATTGTTCCTGGTCTCGGAGACTGTGGTGACCGCATTTTCGGAACTACCAGTGGTACAACAAGCGATCACTAATTACATCTATTTGGTTATCTAATAAAATTGCATTCCTTTCAGTTGAAAGAGGGAAAGAAAGTTATGACAAACAAAGAACAAGTATTACTATTTTCTTTAACATCTTGTGAAGAGTTGACTAACAAGGTGGCAAAAGAACTCGGGCTCAAAAGATCTTCTGCGACATTAAGACGTTTTGCAGACAACGAAATTTTTGCCCGTCCGGACGTGGATGTCAAAAACAAAGATTGTCTCATCATCCATTCGACCTGTAATCCGGTGAACGATCGTTTGATGGAATTACTAATTTTCATCGATGCTTTAAAAAGAGCGAAAGCGAAATCAATTACCGCAATCATTCCTTATTATGGCTATGTGCGCCAAGATCGCATTATCGATATCGGTGACCCAATTAGCGCGAAGTTAGTGGCTAATTGTTTGAAAGTGGCAGGCGCTGATCACGTCGTTTCCATTGATTATCATAGTGAAAATATGGCTTCGTTTTTTGAAGATATGAAAGCGACTCCATTATTCTCAACCGAAGTATTTGCTGACTATTATCAAAAAAGACTTAAGAAATTAAAAATTTCGCTTAATGATGTGGTTATCGTTTCTCCTGATAAAGGCGGTTTAGATCGTGCGACTAATTTATCCAATGCATTAGGCGGTTTACCAATCGCGATCATGAACAAATTTCGTCCAGAGCCCAACAAAGCAATGATTACTAATATTAGAGGCGCGTCCGTTGCCAATAAATACTGTTTAATGATTGATGATATCATCGATACTGGTGGCACCATTATGGCAGCCTCCAAGGAGTTATTAAATAACGACGCTAATGGTATCTTAATTTGTGCTTCTCATGGTATTTTTTCCAAAAACGCATTGGCCAAACTTTATCGCTGTGGCATTTTAGATATCGCAATTAGCGATTCTATCCCACAAGAAGAAGATGTGGTTTCAATCGTCTCATTAGCCCCAGTTATCGCCAAGTTCATTGACGAAAATTTCTAGGCTTATCAAAATAAATTGAACTGCCCTAAACAAAATGTTTGGGGCTTTTTTGTTATATATATATTTGTTGGACAAACCACAACAGGAATGCTGAATAATTATTTTAAAATAATCCACTTTTGATTTATATCGAAAAATGGCTAGTGAAAAAAAGAGAAAAAGTCATTAACAAGCGCGCGCTAATGGCTTATACTTTAGAAGTGTTTTTCTAGTCAAACATGCAAAAGGAGACTCTATGAAATACGATATCGTGATTGTTGGAGCCGGCCCTAGTGGTTATTTTTGTGCTTATGAATTAGCCAAAAAAGACCCAACACTCAAAATCTGTTTAATCGACAAAGGCCTCTCTATTGAAAAAAGACGCTGTCCGATTCTTGAAAGAAAATTAACAAAATGTCCAAGAAACGCGAAAGGTTACCAAGAATGCTTTCCGGCTTGTTCTATTACTAACGGCTTTGGTGGCGCTGGTGCTTATTCTGACGGCAAATTTAATATCACCACAGAGTTTGGTGGCTGGTTGCAAGATTATATGGACGATGGAAAATTACTAGATTTAATTCATTATGTCGACCAAATTAATATGCAATATGGTGCGACCCCAGTCATCACTGACCCTTTTACCCCTGAAGTGCGCGAAATCGAAAAGAAAGCGATGTCAGTCGGCTTAAAGCTTTTACACAGCAAAGTCCGTCATCTAGGCACTGAAGAAAACTTAAAAATCTTAACTAAAATTTATTACGACTTAAAAGATAAAATTGATTGCTACTTCTCAACAACCGTTAAAGACATCATCGTTGAAGATGGTAAAATTTCTGGAGTTATAACTGATAAAGGTCAACAATTCGAAGCTGACTATGTTTTGCTTGCTGTCGGTAGAGAAGGAAGCCAATGGCTCGCCAAGATGTTTGAACACTATGATGTTGAAATGACGCAAAATCAAGTTGATATCGGAGTGCGTGTTGAGTGCCCGAACCTCGTCATGGAAGAAATTAATAAACATCTATACGAAGGCAAATTCCTATTTAAGACTTCTACCAATAGCACGGTAAGAACTTTCTGCTCTAATCCTGGCGGTCACGTCGTCATGGAAAACTATGAAGGTGTGGTCAATGTTAATGGTCACTCATATAGCGACCCATCTCTTTCAAGTGATAATACAAACTTTGCGTTATTAGTAACTCATCACTTCGAAGAACCATTCAAACAACCAAACGAATACGCTTTGAAAGTGTCTTCGATTGCCAACCAATTAGCTTGTGGTAGCGTTTTAGTGCAACGCTATGGCGATTTGCTACAAGGAAGAAGAAGCACTGTTAAACGCATTAAAGAGGGCTTTGTAACACCAACATTAAAAGAAGCAATTCCCGGTGATTTAGCCCTATGTTTACCTCAAAAAACTCTTCAATCGATTATCGAAATGATAAAAGTGCTCGACCATATTACTCCCGGCATTGCCACAGAACATACGTTGTTATATGGTGTCGAAGCCAAATATTATAGCGCCCACCCAGAAATCGATAATAAGTTAGAAGTTAAAAACATTTCGAATCTTTATGTCGGTGGTGATGGGGCGGGATTGACCCGCGGTCTAGCACAGGCTGGAGCGTGCGGAGTCTATATTGCTCGCAACATTTTAGAAAAAATTCAGAAAAAATAAAAAAGGAGGCAATAGCCAATGAGATGTGTCGGTGTCACCGCCCGCGGTATTCGGCTCCCAGTTCTAAAAACCGGAGACGATCTTGCAAACCATGTAGTGGAAGCAGTATTAAAAGCTTCTGTCAATGAACCCTTTAATTTCCATGACCGTGATGTCGTGGCCATCACCGAATCAATCGTGGCCCGTTGCCAAGGCAATTACGCATCAATCAATGACATTGCCCAAGATGTAAAACAAAAAACCGGCGGACAAACAGTTGGCGTTATTTTCCCAATTCTTTCTCGCAATCGTTTTGCTATTCTCTTAAAAGGCATTGCCAAAGGTGTGAAAAAAATCGTTTTAATGCTTTCTTATCCCCGTGACGAAGTCGGTAATGCTTTAATTAATGACGAAGAAATTTATGAAAAAGGTATCAATCCATATAGTGACGTTCTTTCTCTAGAAAAATATCGTGAAGTTTTTGGCTATCGAGTTCATGAATTTACTGGTGTTGATTATGTAAATTACTATGTTGAACTCATTAAAGAAATGGGTGCTGAAGTGGAAGTAATTTTTGCCAATCATGCTGATGCGGTGCTTAAATATACGGATGTCGTCATCGCTTGTGACATTCATACACGCAACGCTACCAAGCGCTTATTGCTCGATAAAGGAGCAAAAATTGTTTTAACTCTTGCCGATCTTATGAATGTTCCAATCAATGGTTCGGGCTATAATCCAAATTATGGTTTGTATGGATCAAATAAATCTACAGAGGAAAGTGTTAAACTTTTCCCTAGAGAAGCACAACAACTCGTGGAAAAAGTGCAACAAATGTTGCTTGAAAAAACTGGCAAGCATATCGAAGTAATGGTTTACGGCGATGGCGCTTTCAAAGATCCACAAGGTAAGATTTGGGAATTAGCAGACCCCGTTGTTTCCCCATTTTTTACCAAAGGTTTGCTGGGCACTCCAAATGAATTAAAACTCAAATATTTAGCGGATAACGCATATCAAAATCTTTCTGGCGATAAACTCGCCGCGGCAATTAGAGATGAAATCAAAACAAAAGAAAAAGATTTGGTTGGTAAGATGGCAAGCGAAGGTACCACCCCAAGACAAATCACCGACTTACTCGGTTCTCTATGCGATTTGACATCTGGTTCAGGCGACAAGGGTACCCCAGTCGTTCTCATTCAAGGATATTTTGATACTTATGCAGACGAATAAAAATAAGATTGCATTTGATAATAAAAAGTATCTGAAAATTCAAAGCCAAGAGATTTTAAAACGCATTAATTCCTTCGGTGGTAAGTTATATCTCGAATTCGGTGGCAAGTTATTTGATGACTTCCACGCTGCGAGAATTTTGCCTGGTTTTCAGCCAGACTCTAAATTGCAAATGTTGTTGACCTTAAAAGATAACGCAGAAATCGTTATGGCGATCAATGCTGATGATATTAAATCTAACAAAGTTCGCAATGACTTAGGCATTACTTATGAATCGGAAGTCGAACGTTTAATTGATGCCTATCAAGCGGCTGGATTATACGTTTCTAGCGTCGTTTTTTGTTTTTATGAAGATGGACCAGTCATTAAAGCTTTTGCTTCTAAATTACGCAAAAACGGCATAAAAGTTTATAAACATTACCGCATTGCTGGATATCCTCATAACTTAGTTTCTATTTTTGGGAGTGATGGGTTTATTAAAAACGATTATGTGGAAACAACTCGTTCATTAATTGTTGTGACCGCGCCAGGTCCTGGCAGTGGAAAAATGGCGGTTTGTCTTTCTCAACTTTATCACGACATGACACATGGTAAAAAATCGGGCTACGCTAAATATGAAACATTCCCAATTTGGAATTTACCGCTTAAACATCCGATTAATTTAGCTTACGAAGCGGCGACTGTCGATTTAGCAGATGTCAATATGATTGACCCATATCATCTAGAAGCCTATGGTCTTTCAGCAACCAACTACAACCGTGATATTGAAACTTTCCCATTGTTGAGAACAATTTTTGAAAAAATTTATGGCTCTTCCCCTTATAAATCCCCAACCGATATGGGTGTTAATATGGTAGGCTTTGCAATTACTAACGACGACTTAGCTTGTAAGGCTTGTAAGCAAGAAGTTATTCGTCGCTATTATCAAGCAAAGAAAAATGTATATTTAGGAAAATTTGAAGACGACACCATCGTTAAAGAAGAAGCAATTATGACTGAGTTAGGACTCACGCTTGATGATCGTCCGGTTGTTAAAGCTTGTTTAGAAAAAGCAAAAAAGAGTAAAGAAAGAACAATTGCTATTCAATTACCTAACGGCAAAATAATTACTGGAAAACGTTCGGTGTTGTTAAGCGCTCCTGCGGCCGCATTACTTAATGCCCTTAAGACTTATGGCAAAATTGATGATAGTTTACACCTCATCTCTCCTCACGTTATTTCGCCGATTTCCGATCTTAAAACCGGACCGCTTCAAAAAGAAAATCCGCGAATTCGCGCGGAAGAAATTTTAATAGCGTTAGCCATTCAAGCCAACAACAATTCCTTATCTGAATTAGCCTTAAAACAATTACCTAAATTAAAAGGCTCCGAAGCGCATGCTTCGTGTCTACTTTCTGAGGCCGACTTAAGAATATTAACAGCCTTAGGAATCAATGTGACTGAAGAACCAGTTGGTTACGCCCATCGCTTGTATTTCAAAAACATTAATTAATCTTACTAACTATTTAGCGTCACCTTGTGTGGCGCTTTTATTATCTTTTTGATTTAAGAAATGCCGGTAAATATAAATAAAAGCAATGCCGGCAACCACCATAATGATGGCCCAAAATTGAGAAGGAGACATGCCAGGGACGAAGCCACCGCGATCATCATCTCTAAGATATTCTATTAGAAAGCGCCAAACGCCATAACTAATTAAATAGACACCTAAATTAAATCTAAACTTGTATTTGAAATATAAAACAATCATTACTCCAGTAAGAAGGAAAAGAAAGACCGCTTCGAAAAGTTGGGTTGGAATAACTTCGGTTGTCGTGGATTCAAAATGGATGCCGTACCAAGCTTCAGTTGGCAAGCCATAACAACAACCGGCGAACACACAACCAACGCGACCAAAAGCGTGAGCGATAGTAATGGAAATCGGAGCGAATTGTAATAATTCGAAGAGCCCTTTATTCATATTAGCTTTGAGAATATTGCCCTTTTTTAATCGCGGGTTTATCACATAAACAAATAGGAAATATAAACCTAAATAACTAACAACTCCACCGATTAATCCTCCCAAGAAAGTCATTCTTCCAGAAATAATAAAGCCAGCAGATGGGTCAGCTAGATAGTCGTAAAAACTTTGAAAAATAAGAGCGGAAAACAAACCGACCACAATGGCGAAAATGCCAATTAAAATAATGGTATCGGAAGCGCTAGAAGAGTAGTTGCTTTTTTTCATGGCGATAATCGTAAAAGCAATACAAGCAATTAATCCGACAAGAAAAAATATGGTATAAAAATCCACTTCTAGTCCGAAAATTGTAAATAAGGTATCAGGATACATTTTGTTTCTCTAATTTGTATAAAGTGAAGACGACATGGGCTGCACATAATATACCACAGACGGCCGTTAAAATCCAAAATACTAAATCCCATGGTTCACCCCTAGCGATATAGGCGGTTAATAAGCCACCGAAATTAAACACAGCATGGATAATTACGCATAGCCAAATGTTGCGAGTCTTAAAAATAACCACAGAAAGCATCGCTCCAATTAAGAAAGAATAAACGATTTGAAGCAGAACACTACCAACCCACGCACCAGTTAATAAGTTAGTGAGATGAGTTAATGAAAAGAAAATAGAAGCCACTAGAGTGGTCCACACGTAACGATATTGCTTATATCTAAAATAGCTATAAACTATGTTTATTACTACGCCTCTGAAGACAAATTCTTCAAGTAGAGCAATTGCCGTCACGTAGATAATGTAAAGGGCAATTAATTCCGGCCTTATGATGGCGACAGCGCCCGAAATAAGCGCGGACCAAGGAATATTCACTATTGCCACTAAGAAGCAGGGAATCGCCCAAATGATTTGGCGCCACACTCCTCTTCTAACCGAAAAAAACATCAAGTTGCCCTTGATATACAACACCCAAACAAACAAACAGCAAATCGAAAGGCGAGAAATAACGTTACATAATAGTTCGTTAGCAACTGGGTCGGGTAAAATTTTTGTTTGGCGAAATTCGAAAAAGAAAAGGCAAAATAGCGCTAAAGCAAATAAAGACACGGTAATTATCAAATTCGAATATCTTTTCATACAACTATTATCTTATAAATTTTTGCAAAAAGATACGACAAAAAGAAGCAAAAGCTTTGCTTTTTTAGAAATAGAGATTTTAGCTTCAATTAATCTCTTTTAATGTTTTCAAAAAC
>Ga0123334_1001337_pt1 | contig 31282 bp, 26 predicted proteins | sample BiotimSIPDNA_FD_89706 | JGI IMG/M metagenome (GOLD analysis project Ga0123334, IMG submission 89706) | Anaerobic biogas reactor microbial communites from Washington, USA - Biogas_R1 time_0 SIP DNA | ecosystem: Engineered > Bioreactor > Anaerobic > Unclassified | place: Washington, USA...
AAGATTAATTTTCTTTGTTGAAATCTTAGGAACGTGTTCAAAAAAAGGAATATAAATGAGGCACTCCGAAAGACACCAATTGAAATCTGCTGTTTATCTTCCGATTTCGTCGAACTCACATTATTTAATAACATCCATGCAATATGCATGTAATCATTTAAAGACGAATTTTGGAATAGATCAAACTCCATCACATTGTTTAGTCGAGGGCTTACGAGCCCTCATAGGACGACTTGCACTATATTTCAATAGGAGTGACTGGGTGGCTGTGCCTTTTGGCAAATCTCTTGAATGAAAGTCCATGAACCCACCCTTCTTTTCACCTGAACCAAAGTGTGGAAACTGACAATGAACTCTGTGAGACCCTCACGAGGAGCGCCACGATGCCAGTCGTAGGTGTAGCCCAACTGCGTCCAGGGCAAAGCATCGTCACCCACATAAGCCATAGAAAGGTTGTAGGCAAACCACTCACGGAAATAGGTTTCTCCCACCCTGTAGGTAGAGTCTGCGTAAGCAGGGAATGAAGGCTCTACAGAATGAGTCGTGATGTCGGGATTGAAGGCTGGACGGAACAGGAAGTCGGGGTCAGCATAGAATTCCACCACATGGTCGTAGTCGCAATCCACCCCCAAACCGAGCATCTGCACCATCCTTATTTGAGAAGCCACACTGTCCAGTCCCTCAAATTCAGAGGCACGGCGTTGCCAGTCCATAGGCAGTGCCACCCACACACCTGTCTGCTTGGCAATGCGGAAAGTATCCTCTGCCATATAGAAAGGTAGCCCCTTATCATTCATGAAAGCCGCCACCAGCACCATCTTCCTTCCGTGAATCGTTGCCCACTCCTGATCAGGATTGTCTATATTGATAGCCATCAGGGTGTGTGACACCTTAGAAGGCGCTAGTTCTTGAGCATCAAGGATTGCCCTTGCCAAATCAGCACGAAGCGAATCCTTTTGTTCATACCAATCCTTTGGGGTTTCGTCATCGCCCACGAAGGAACTCAATGTGACACCCAAATAGCAGAATAGCAGGATGACCATGATCCAAAACCCGTGTTTTTTCATCTTACAGTATAGATTAGATAGTTTAGATGCGTATATGTTTTCCTTACTCTTCTTTCTCGATGATGTTCAGCATCTTGATTGTGGCCTTGATAGCCGCTTCTGTCTGGTCGGCATCAAGCGCACGAGTTCGGTAGCTTCGGTCATTGTGATTCCATGAGATAGTGGTCTGCACAAGGGCATCGGTCCGCCCTCCTGGCGGTATGCTCACCTGATAGTTGGTCAGCCAAGGGAAGGTGCGGTTGAGTTTTTCCTTATAGATATGGCGCACGGCATGGATGAAGGCGTCGTACATACCATCACCTATAGCAGAACTCTCAAACACATCGCCATTCACTTCCAGTTTCACAGCAGCCATAGGTTTCAAGCCATAAGCCGTAGAGACCATATAAGAGATGAGTTTCACCTTATCGTCAGGAGCATTGTGTTTGAGCACATCAGCCACAATATACGGAAGATCCTCCTGTGTGATGAGCTGTTTTTTGTCGCCCAGTTCTATGATGCGGTCTGTCACTCGGCGTGTCTGTTCAGAAGTGAGTTCCAGCCCCAGTTCCTCCAGATTCTTCAATATATTTGCCTTGCCCGAGTTCTTGCCAAGCGCATATTCACGTTTTCGTCCAAAGCGTTCGGGCAACAAATCATTGCAATAGAGATTGTTCTTGTTGTCGCCATCAGCATGCACACCTGCCACCTGAGTGAACACATTCTCACCCACAATAGGCTTGTTGGGTGGAATAGCAATACCGGAGAGGCTCTCCACCATCGTTGAAACAGTGCCGAGACGCTCCTCTCTAATATTAGTGCGCACATGTGCGTGGTCGTTCAAGATGGCCTGCACAGAAGAGATGGGTGCGTTTCCCGCTCTTTCACCCAATCCGTTCACGGCTGTGTGCACTCCCTTGCAACCCGCCAAAACTGCCGCCAGCACATTGCCAATAGCAAGGTCATAATCGTTGTGGGAATGGAAATCAAAATGTAGAGAAGGGTAACGACTCACCATCTGACCCACGAAAGCAGAGGTCAGCTGAGGGTTGAGAATACCCAATGTGTCGGGTAACATATAACGCTTCACCCCGCTGTCCTTCAGGGCATCAATCAGTCCATACACATATTCAGGACTATCCTTCATGCCATTTGACCAGTCCTCCAGATAGAGATTCACATGAATACCAAGTTCGTTAGCATAGTCAATGCTTCGCTGAATATCCGCCACATGTTCCTCCAGTGTCTTCTTCAGTTGAAACTTGCAGTGACGCTCACTGCCCTTACAGAGCAGATTGATGTTGCGACAGCCACAATCGTTGATCCAGTCGAGCGAAGTCTTGCCATCCACAAATCCCAGCACTTCCACACGCTCAAGCATGCCTGCCTGATTGGCCCAACGGCAAATATTCTTCACTGCATCCTTCTCTCCATCCGACACTCTCGCACTCGCCACCTCTATGCGATCCACATTCAGATCCATCAAGAGCATGCGTGCAATCATCAATTTCTCATGAGGCACAAAACTGACACTGTTGGTCTGCTCGCCATCACGAAGTGTCGTGTCCATTATCTCTACAAAACTATTCATGCTTGTTCCTTTCTTCCTTTATGTTTGCAAAGGTAAGCATTTCTCTCCATTTAACCATATCCATGCAGAAAGAAAAAGCAAAAAAACGGACACAAGTGCCTGTCAGCATGACAGAAAAATCAATATCGGAATATCAACATAACAAACACATCATTCCGGATGAAGTAGAGGAATAGCGAGCACAATGGGAAGATGTACGATTTTTTCTTTTTCCCACTTTGTCAAATCCATATTGTATATGACAAGCCATAAAAGAGAATACATCATTCATATTTTATATGAAAAAAGACTCCGATTTTAACCTATTTTAGTTTTTCCTTTGCCATCTTATTGTAAAACCGTATATTTGCCACAGAAAAAAGCAATGCTGACAACATCGCCTATACCTTTTCTGTTAAGATAACACACGTACAGAAACAAAATACAATTCACTAATATCACATATAAAAATGGTTCAATTGAAAAAGACCTTGACCTTCTCCGCCCTTCTATGCCTGATGGGTACTGGAAACATAAACGGTCAATCTAACCCAAGCAACGCCACAGACTGGACTCAAGACTTGGCAAAAAGAGTAGAAATAGACGCCTATGCACAAGGAGGCTTCGTGTATGAGCACACAGACGGAAGAGACAACAACACGTTTGAAATGAAGCGTGCCATCATGACTGTGGCTGTACCCATCAGCGACCGCTGGTTTGGGTTCTTCATGCACGACTTTAGCAGTGTGGTGCAGGAGTACTATGCCACCTATCGTGTCACCAACAACAAGGCATTCAACGTGAAGTTGGGTCAGTTCAAGAACGCCCTCTCCTATGAGAACAGCCAATCTCCCACTGGCATGGAAGCAATTGATGTATATGCCGAGGGAGTGACCTATCTGACAGGCTGTGGAAGCGATCGTCTGATGGGCACTCAATATGGTCGCGACCTCGGTCTCGCCATCTTTGGCCAGAGCAACGACGGCAAACTCAAGTATGAACTCAACGTGATGAACGGACAGGGTGTAAACAAGAAAGACCTCAACAACGAGAAGGATTTCATTGGCAAGTTAGAATACAGTCCCGTGGAAGGTCTCAACTTCATCGCTTCTGGTCAGATAGGCCGCGGTCATGCCGTGGAGCATTCCGTATATAACCCCACTATTGCTGTGGGCGAGAACTACAAGCGCAATCGTTGGACTGCAGGCTTCTCCTATAATTCAGCTCCAATCAAACTTCATGGCGAGTATGTAGAAGGACAAGACGGCGATGTGACCAGCCGAGGCGCTTATCTCACAACAACGATTCCTGTAGCCCCAAAGTGGGATGTAGTCGGCTCTTACGACTTCTTCAACTTCAACACTGACGAGCACATGGATCAACACAAGTTCATCGTCGGTCTGCAATATTGGATATACAAGCGTTGCCGTTTCCAGATGCAGTATGTGTATAAGAGCGCATCTCTTCAGAACAGCTACGACGCACTGGGCAATCTGGCTGGCAAGGAATTCCGTCATGGAGCAAACCACGCCATCATGGCACAGATTCAGGTTCGACTCAAATAATCTCGCAATGTAAATACACAGAACTTAACACATTTCATTCTATATGCTTATCAAAATCCTTTTAACAGTCATCTTCCTGATTGTCACTGTGTATGTGGGCGTGTATGCACGCAAACAGGCAAAGAACGTAGATGGCTTCGTGCTTGGAGGCAGATCTGTAGGTCCCTGGCTTTCAGCATTCGCCTATGGTACCAGTTACTTCTCTGCCGTTGTGTTCGTCGGATATGCGGGACAGTTTGGCTGGAAATACGGTATTGCCAGTTCATGGATTGGTATTGGGAATGCCCTCATCGGCTCTCTGCTTGCATGGATTATCTTGGGACGTCGCACCAAACTGATGACCCAGCATCTCAACTCCCGCACCATGCCAGATTTCTTCGGCACACGCTTCTCCAATCAAGGCTTACGTATCGCAGCATCCATCATCGCATTCGTGTTCCTCATTCCTTACACAGCGGGCGTGTATAGCGGTATATCCAAACTCTTCGACATGGGTTTCCACATTCCCTACGAATACTGCATTGTCATCATGGCTCTCCTCACAGCCATCTACGTCATCTTGGGAGGATACAAGGCTACAGCCATCAACGACTTCATTCAGGGCATCGTCATGCTCTTCGGTATTATCGCCGTGATTGTGGTGGTGCTCAACAACCAAGGTGGTTTCACTGAAGCCTTCCAAAAGATGAAAGAGGCCATGCCTACCGCTCATGACATGGAGAGTCCGCTCTATCAGAACTTTCAACAAGGTGACTTTGCCTCCCTCTTCGGTCCTAATGCCCTGAGCCTTCTTGGCGTTGTCGTGCTGACTTCTCTTGGCACATGGGGACTTCCGCAGATGGTAGGCAAATTCTATTCCATCACTGACGAGAGTGCCATCAAACGTGGTACAATCATCTCCACCATCTTTGCCCTCATCGTGGCTGGTGGTTGCTATTTCTTAGGAGGTTTCGGTCGTCTCTTTGGCGAACCTGTTTGGAATGAGGCACGCCACAACTACAAGTTTGACGACATCATCCCAACAATGCTCGACACAGCCGTTGATTCCGACCTGCTCATAGGCCTTGTGATGGTCTTGGTGCTTTCAGCATCTATGTCCACTCTTGCATCACTGGTGCTCACCTCTTCATCCACCATGACCCTCGACCTCATCTATCGTGACAAGCGCGCCACAGCAGAGGAAGTAAAAGAAGGAGAGATTGATGACGAGGTTGCCGAGAAGATTGAACGACGCAAGGTCATCATCATGCGTGTGCTCATCGTTTTCTTCATTGTCATATCCGTATTTATTGCGCTCAACCCACCTACCTTCATCGCTCAGTTGATGGGTATCAGTTGGGGAGCACTCGCAGGAGCCTTCCTTGCTCCCTTCCTCTTGGGTCTCTATTGGAAAGGCGTTACCACCGCCTCTGTGTGGGCATGCTTCATTTGGGGCGTAGGCTTCACTGTTGCAAACATGCTCTTGGGCAACCCCATCAACCCTATAGACTGTGGTGCTATTGCTATGGTAGGAGGATTTCCCGTGGTTATCCTTGTGAGTCTCATTTCCAAGAGATTGCCACAAGCCAAGATTGACAGTGTGTGGAAATGCTACAAGTGACAAGCAAACCAACAATCACATATTGAAGGATTCCCCATGAGTTGTTCTGCTCATGGGGAATCTCTTTTTTCGCTTTGGGAAGAAAGAAATTCATTTGACACCAATCCCATATAATATCTTTACACTGCTAAACTTAACGTGGGTTCTACTAATTCTGGAAGCACAAGACAAGTGGCATACAGACAGCACCAACATGACGAGTTGGGGGAGTAGATGACAGCATGTGCATGCAAGGATGAAACTGCAGGATTCCTCTGCCATTTGACACATCAAATGATCGAAGCATTCTTCATGCTCTAACGAACAATGGTGCAAGTGCCAATGAACAATACTTCAAGTGCAAACGAACAATGGTGCGATGATCAACGAACAATGGTGCGATGGAGCATGAACCATGCGTGCGTTTTCGACTTGACAGGCATCAAACTATCGGACACGCATAAGCAGTTGTTTATAAAGAAGATATAAAGAGTGTTGAAGGCATGTTTTTTCCTATTTCCATGCCACTTGATCATCCTGCCCTTAGGCAGTCTACGATGATTGATTGGATACAAAAATGCTCCTTATGGAATTATCCACAAGGAGCATTTTTGATGAAGCATCGGCTTCTTATTATGTGTCACGCACATCAGTTCTGTGCTATCGTGGCTTTCTTCAACTCTGATGCATCACCCTCTCTTATTGTAGTCTGCATTCAGGAGGTTCATGGCATGAAGCAGTTTGTAGATATATACAAAGGGAAGAAAAACCAATAAAGTGCCCAACACCCTCCAGAGCCAAAAGTCTGAAGCACCAAAGGAATAGGGTATTTGACGGCGGTTCAGTTCATTGCCTATACGGTTGCTGAAGCAATGATACCATACTAACGCAGCAATGCCAACTGTAATCCAATTCAGCAACAAAGCAATCCACAGATAGTTGGAGGTGTGTCTGCCATCAAAACGAGTGGCGATGGTATTGATCTCGCAAGACATCTTGGTCAAGACCACTATATTGTAGATGCCTAAGGTCAAGAATCCCCACAAAATCCATTTGGTAAGACCTCTATCAATGGGTAAGAGTTTCTTTGGCACGAAAGGCTCTTTCTCCTTGGCTTTCACCTCTATAGGCTCAACTTCCTCAGCAGGCTCTGGCTTTGGACCTTCTGTCGTAGCCTCCACATAGGTGGGAGTTGCGCCAGTGCCCCTTGAGGAGTTGCATCCTTTTTCCTTCTGTGTCTCTACTTCGTCACAGCACTTTTTTTTTGCTCAAAACCCTCAATCTTCTCCGTGTTAGAAAGGAGGAAGTCAATGTCGTCATAAGCATTCATCAGACAATACTTCTTGTAAGAATTGATGTCGAAATGCTCTGAATGACCTGTAGCCATGTTGGTCACGGTCTGATTGGGCACATCAACCTTCACTTCTGTCTGAGGATTAGCAGCAATGCTGTCGAAGAGTTCTTGCTGGAACTCCTTGGTCACAATGACTGGAAGCACAAAGCAATTCAAGAGGTTGTTGCGGTGAATGTCTGCAAAAGAACTGGAGATGACCACACGCACACCATAGCCAGCAATGGCCCAGGCCGCATGTTCACGTGAAGAACCAGAACCCCAGTTCTGACCTCCCACAATGATTTCGTGTACCCCCTTGCGAGGTGCTTCGGCATACTCAGGCTGATTCATCACAAAGTCTGCCACGGGATTGCCATCAGCGTCAAAGCGGAGGTCGTGCATGAAAGCATCGCCAAAGAACTTTGGATCGCGAGTGGTGCTTGCCAAGTAGCGAGCAGGGATGATGAGGTCTGTATTGCAGTTGTCAATCTGAATAGGGATACAGGTTGATTGGATGATGTCGAATTTTTCTTTAGCCATAGTCTTACAATTTTCTTGGATCAGTTACTACTCCAGTGATTGCCGATGCTGCCACCACGAGTGGGGAAGCCAAAATGGTGCGAGCACCAGGGCCTTGACGTCCCACGAAGTTACGGTTGCTGGTAGAGATAGAGAGTTTGCCAGCGGGAACTTTGTCGGGATTCATAGCCAAACAAGAAGAGCAAGATGGGAGACGAAGTTCGAAGCCAGCCTCTTCCAAAATCTTGTCAATGCCCTCATCAATAATCTGCTGACGCACGAGCCATGAACCAGGCACCAACCATGCCACCACGTTGTCGGCCTTCTTCTTGCCCTTCACCACAGAAGCGAAAGCACGGAAGTCCTCTATGCGGCCATTGGTGCATGCGCCCAAGAAGCAGTAGTCCACAGGCACGCCTTCCAACTTCTGACCAGGCTCAAACTGCATGTATTCCAACATGCTCAAGAACTGGCCCTTCTCCGCCTCTGGAATCTGATCCAAAGCAGGGATAGCCTCATCAATGGCAATACCTGCACCTGGATTTGTTCCATAAGTGAGACGAGGAGCAATGTCCTCTGCACGGTAAGTCACTTCCTTGTCAAACTTGGCGTCCTCATCAGAGTAAAGTTTCCTCCACTCCTCCACAGCCTTGTCCCAGTCAGCACCCTTCGGTGCGTATTCACGTCCTTTCAGATACTCGAAAGTAGTCTCGTCTGGAGCAATCAGACCTGCACGCGAACCCATCTCGATAGAGAGATTGGAGAGTGTCAATCTACCCTCCATGCTCATGTTGCGAATGGTAGAGCCTGCATATTCTACAGCATAACCAGTAGCTCCCGAAGTGGTCATCTGAGCCATGATGTAGAGAGCCACATCCTTAGCAGTAGAGCCTTTGGGGAGTTCTCCTTCAATATTGATGCGCATGGTCTTTGGCTTGCTCTGCAAAATACACTGGCTGGCCAGCACCTGAGCCACCTCGCTTGTGCCAATGCCCATGGCTATAGCACCTACCGCACCATGAGTGGAAGTGTGGGAGTCACCGCATACGATGGTCATGCCAGGCAGCGAGAGTGCCTTTTCAGGACCCACCACGTGGATGATACCATTATCCTTTGTGCCCATGGCAAAATGCTTGATGCCAAATTCTGCACAGTTTGCCTTCAGCGTGTCCACCTGCTTGCGACCCACAGGGTCATTGATCACCTCCTGCTGGTCAGAAGGTGTGTTGTGGTCTGGCATAGCCACCACATGGTCAGGACGGAACACCTTGATGTTCTTGTCGCGCAAAGTGTCGAACGCCTGTGGACTTGTCACCTCGTGAGCATACAAGCGGTCTATATAGAGTTGAGTAGGACCATCTTCCACGTTTTGAACCACGTGAGCATCCCATATTTTATCAAAAAGAGTTTTACCCATTCTATGTAATCTTTTTATCTAAATTTGTTGATACAATCAATATAAGCCTCTACTGAAGCAGTCACAATGTCGGTGTTAGCACCAAAGCCGTAGTACATGTTGCCTGCATATTCCACCTGCATGTGTACCTTACCCATATCGTCAGAGCCTTTAGAGATAGCCTGAATGGTGAATTCCTTCAGTGTCATCTCACGCTTGACAATCTGCTTGAGTGCCTTGATGGCTGCATCCACAGGACCATTGCCCGAAGCCGCCGCCTCAAAGTGTTCGTTGGCAATAGCCAAGCCTATAGAAGCCACACTCTTCACACCCATGCCTGTAGTCACCTGCAAGTAGTCAAGTTTCACGTTGTGAGTCTCTGAGCGGTCAGCACCAGCCAACACAAGCACATCGTCATCTGTCACTTCTTTCTTCTTGTCTGCCAATTTCAGGAATTGCTCATAAATCTTGTCGAGCTTAGCCTCATCCACATCCACACCATTCACGTGCAGACGATATTTCAGAGCAGCACGGCCAGAGCGAGCAGTCAATACGATAGCGTTGTCATCAATGCCCACATCCTTAGGATCCATAATCTCATAGGTAGAAGCATTCTTCAGCACGCCGTCCTGGTGAATACCGCTTGAGTGAGCAAAAGCATTCTTGCCCACGATGGCCTTATTAGGCTGAACGGGCATGTTCATCAAACTTGACACCATGCGGCTGGTTGGGTAAATCTTCGTTGTGTTGATATTGGTTTCAATGCCCAAGTCTGGGTGAGTCTTGAAGATCATAGCCACCTCTTCCAGCGAAGTGTTGCCCGCACGCTCACCAATGCCATTGATAGTCACCTCCACCTGTCGTGCGCCACCCAGCACACCAGCCACCGTGTTGGCAGTAGCCATGCCGAGGTCGTTGTGGCAGTGAGTGGAGAGGATAGACTTGCCAGCGGCAAAAGCATCCACATGTTCGTAGAGATACTTGATCTTCTCATGATATTCATTTGGCACACGGAATCCTGTGGTGTCGGGGATGTTACATACTGTAGCACCTGCCTTGGTCACAGCGTCAATCACACGAGCCAGATATTCGTTGTCAGTTCTGCCAGCATCTTCTGCATAGAACTCCACATCTTCCACATATCTCTTGGCATATTTCACAGCAGCCACCGCTCTTTCGATGATTTCTTCTGGAGTGGAGTTGAACTTGAACTTAATATGTGAGGGCGAAGTACCGATACCTGTGTGGATACGCTTTCTCTTAGCATACTGAAGAGCTTCTGCCGCCACATCAATATCCTTCTCCACCGCACGTGTCAGCGCACAGATGGTAGGCCAGGTCACAGCCTTGGAGATTTCTACCACACTGTTGAAGTCGCCCGGACTGGAGATAGGGAAACCTGCCTCTATCACATCCACTCCCAATGCTTCCAACTGGCGTGCCACCTGAATCTTCTCAACTGTGTTGAGCTGGCATCCTGGCACTTGTTCGCCATCGCGCAATGTTGTGTCAAAAATAAATAATCTGTCTGCCATATTTTATTTAATTTGTTAGTATCCCACAGCAATGATCCTCTGGCATATACTCTAAATAAAAGTATAACCTTCCCCACTGCCGTGAGAAAGGTTATACATTATTTATATATCGCTATGCCCTGAAGCAATCACACACCTTTCCCACCTGCGACCCTGTAAGTCGTAGCACGAGTAGGTTCAGGAATGATGTGTTGTACAAAGCCTTCATTTCATTGAATTTGCTTGCAAAATTACTATTTTATTTTTTCCCAGCAAAACATTTTCCACATTATTTGCAGAATTGCTGTCATTTGTACACAAAAGTAGTAACCGAACGTGCTGGCAATGCTGTTTTTTTTATATTGACATCACCTATACACTTGAGGTTCTCTCCTTCTTCGTCCGATGTTCTATAGGCACGAGCCTTTCTGCTCTTGCCATTCAGAGCCACCATCCTCCTTTCTTTGCTATAGTTAATAGCCACCACAGCCACCGTTCCATCCGCATTGCGGTAAGCCGAGAGCATCAGTCCTTCATCCTCCATCTCGCCTTCCACATCCAGGCGCACAGCCCCTGGTCTCACAAAGCGAGAGAAGTTGCCCATTGTCCACATCAGTTTGGAGTCACGCACCATATTGGTCAATACCGCTCCTCTTCGCTGACCTCCTCTTCTGCCCGTGCGCTCACCTCTTACATACATGCGAATCAGCCCATCCTTGTAGTCACCGCCAGCCGCTCTCCACCACTGCCAAGAGCGTGCTTGAGCCACCGTGAGGTCATAGTGCATCACACGAGCCACATAGAGTGCCACCTCCATCGAGAAGTCAAAACCGCCACCTCCACCAATCTCCTCATCGTTTGACATAATGCAGAGTTCGGTCATCCAGAAGTCCACACCGACCTTTTCAAAAGCATCGGCCAACCGCTTTCTGTAGCCATACAGCCCCTGACGACTGTATCTCCAGTCGTCTTTTTTCAGCAGAGGCGTATTGGTCCAATAAGAATGCCCTGCCATCACTTTAGCAACATTGAGCAGGTCACCCACATAGGTGTCCACCGAGTCAGGATTCCAGAAACACTGAATCTCATTGCCTCTCTGCCACCCCGCCTCATATTCGCCCAACATGCAACGCAAGTCGCTCGACTCATTCACCAGAATCTGAGTGGTGATGCCTCGTCGCTGAAACTCCTTGCTCATCTCTCTGGCCATGCGGGCTATCTCACGGTTTGTGGCTGGCGAGCCCTCCTGCTTTGGCCCTTGCCAGTTCCAATGTCCGTCAGGCTCATTCACTGGGCAGACATATTCAAAGTGAATGCCATCCTCTCTCTCAGCCGCTTGAAGCATATCTGCGATATAGGCAGCAAAATCATCATAGCAATCCTCTTTCAGGTTGAAAGTGCCTCCCCTTCCCGTGTTAGTAGCCAATCCGTTCTGGGTGAACTGCACAGCGGGCGAATTATAGAAAGCCAAGAACGTGGGCACGCCCCTCTCTTTTGCCAGTTGCAAGAAACGTCGTTGTCCTGTCTGCTTATCAAAATACTCCGTCCGTGTGTCACTATTGATCTGAGCCGAATCACCCTGACTCGCACTGCCTGTACCTGCATTGAAGCGCCAGATACTCAGTCCTATGCCCTTAGGAGAGCCGTCCGCAAAGTTTTCAGAAGAGAAGAGCCAATCAGCCACCTTCGTCTGAAGAGAATCCTCCCACATGCCTATCTGCCACATGCTCCACGCATCACTTGCGCCAAAACCATCAATGGTCTGCCGTTCATGGTCTGTCACCTTGAACAGAGCAGTCTTCTGAGCCACGGCCTGACCCGCCACCCCTATCAATAAAGCAAAAAGAATCTGTTTAGTAAAGCCTTTCATATTGTGTTTGTTCATTAATAATTTCCTGCAAATATATGGATTTTTCCGCTATCTGCCAAACAGTGAACACCTTTTACAGATTATTTAACGTGAAGATGACGAATCACAAAGGTGAGGGCAAGGCACACATGGAAAGATACGAAAGGCAGGAAAAGAGAAGAAGTGTTCTCCACCAAATCACCGCTTACACAGAAATACACCCACGAACCTATATTTTTGCAGGAAAAGTTTCTCCGGGGAAGTTAATTCCTTCTTTCGGCATGCCTTCGAGATGCCTTCGAGATGCCTTCGAGACGAAAAGAGGCTCATTTCCGTGTTTTTTCCTTAGAATTTTTCTCACATGTCCTGCAACAAGAATTCAAGATTCCAATATTTCAGAATGACACATATCGGATGGTGCACAAACCCCAAATTCTTCAGACGAACTCACATGACTTCTCTTTTTCATTTACACATTTAATTTTCCGTTGCTCCGACAACTATCTCAGAAGAAACAGACACCCAATCATAAAAAACACACATACATTTTGTATTGTGCTCACTTAATCGTATCTTTGCAGAAACAAAAGAATCATCAAAATGGCAAACAATAAAGAATTTATCGTATTGAGCCGCCAAGATGCTGTGGCTCGCAACAATTCTCCATACGTCAATCTCAAGGTGGCAAACGAAGAAGGCAATGAGACCATCTGCGTGTTTGATGTCTCCAAGATTGACGGACCGAAGGTAGGCCAGCTCGTCAGATTTCTCACCATTCGCGAGAACAACGGCAAGAAATCCTGTAGCAACATGGACATGGTTTCCGGTCAATTCCCCACCGAAGAGCACCCACTCTACAAACTGGTGCCACGCCCCATCAATCGTGAGCTCTGGGATGAGAGCATCCAGAATCTTCTCGCCCTATGCACCGACGAAACACTGAAGGGCTTCATCCTCAAGCAGGCAGACGAACTTTTCCCTAAATACAGCAAATATCCTGCAGCCACCAGTGTTCACCACGCATTTCCTGGCGGACTGATCAACCATGTCTATCAGATGCTCCACCTCCTCGAGGGCATCTACCCTGTATATCCTTATCAGGAAGACATCAAGATAGAACGCTGTATCATCGCCACACTCTTCCACGACTGGGGCAAGATCTGCGAGTACAATGTGGAGGGAGAGCGATTGGAAAACGCATTCCTGCTCGGTCACATCTACATGTCTGCCAACTATCTGAACGGACTCCTTCGCGACCTCGGCATAGACAAGCACGAAATCAATTTCATCATCCACTGCATCCTTGCCCACCACGGACAACTCGAATATGGCAGTCCCGTTCTCCCCTGCACCCCCGAGGCACAACTCATCAATCTCATAGACAACATTTCTGCCAAGGCAGATGTGTTCAACACCACAGGCAACATGGAAAAAGCCTTTGCGCTTGGCACAAATGTTGTGAAAGGATAAGACCACCATGCAGATACCAATAGAGAGTCTCAACCTACTGATGCTCAACGTGGGACTGGCACACCACGACGGCGACTGGAACTGGCAGCAAGTGAGTTCCCCCTTCACTCGCATCTATTGTGTCACAAAAGGAGAAGCCAATCTCCACATCCACGAATCCCCCTCCCTCTACGGAAATGAGCAGGTGGTGCGCCTCACGCCAGGACATCTTTATATAGTGCCAGCCCACACCGTCCACTCCTACGAGTGCAGTGGTCTCTTTGAGCACTACTATGTTCATGTTTACGAGGGATTCAAAAACGAAACCAACGTATTCGAGATGTATGAGTTTCCCACAGAGGTCTCTGCTGAGCCAGGCGATGCCTCCCTCATGGAAAGCATGTGTCAGCGACATCCCGAAGCCCAATTGCCCGAGAGCGACCCCCGTTCCTACGACAACACCACACAGTTCACCGACTATGTGCGACGCTACAACGAGATGCCTCTCTGGCAAAAGATGGAACTGCGTGGAGCCACCCTCACCTTCTTCTCCAGATTCATGCGCCAAGCCACTCCACGTGTGTGGACACGCGACGAGAGAATGGCAAAGGTGCTCGCTCATGTGCATGACCACATCTATGAAGACATAGGCGTGGAGTCTCTTGCCAATGTGGCATGTGTCACCAAGCCCTACCTCATCCGCCTCTTCAAGAAAGAGTTTGGCGTTTCCCCACTCCAGTACATCAACCAGAAGAAGGTTGGCCGTGCCCAACTTCTCCTACTCACCGAAGGAATGGCAGTCAAAGAAGTAGCCTACCGTCTTGGCTTCAACGACCACTCCTACTTCATCCGCCTTTTCAAGAAAATCACAGGCATCACTCCACAAGAATACCGCAAAACTTTCTGAACACAAGAAAGACATCAATCTTTACACCCACCTTTCACCAAACATAACAATCTATGATGAAAACAAAACTAATCACCTCTTTCATCTTCACATGCGTCCTCACACTTCTGGCTCAGGGACAGACAGCCGACTCTATAGACGTGAGCAGGTTCAAGGCAGTCTATACCTACAAGTTGAACACGTTAGACCATGAGAACAAACCCATAACCGATAGTGTCGCTATGGTGCTACAAGTTGGCGACAAAGTGCAGAAATGGATGACGAGAAGTGCTTATGAGAAACAAGTACATGCCGAGGAAGTAAGAAAAATATACACCAATGCAACAAGAGAGGAAATAGCACCTCATCTTGAAGAAAACGCAAAAGTCTTCTTCATGCACATTCCAACTGTTTGGACGAATTTTCCAGAGGGAAAGACCACCACAAGAGAATTTATTGTATTGGATAAATTCGAGGGTGTGGGCGACACAAGAAACATCCAATGGGAACTTTCCACAGACACCCAAACCATCTCAGGCTATCCCTGTCATGCCGCTTCCGCAGAAGTGGCAGGATTGACATGGAATGTCTGGTACACAGAAGAAGTGCCCTCCACCTCTGGTCCTTGGAAACTGCATGGTCTTCCAGGACTAATCATCAAAGCGGAAGACAGCAACAACTACCATTCCTTTTGCCTGAACGAACTGGTCATGGAGGAGGCAGTCATCACTTATCCCCAAGATGCCAAGTATGTCAAGACAACAGAAAAGAAACTGATAGAACAACACAATAAGATATTTAGCAACAAGAAATTTGCGACTAACCCACCGTTCTTTATAGACCATTCAAAAATAGAAACAATCACCATATTAAGTTTCACAAATCCTCCTTTGATGGAAATCAACCTTCTACCCTTCTGCAACACTTGCCATGTGCTCAGAGAGATAGAAAAGTAGCGAGAGCAACATATCCCTTCCAACTATATTTCAACAACAATGTTTCGCATCACATCTTACATCTTTCTCATATTATTCACCTTATCTGCCCAAGCGCAAGTGAAAGTGTCCGGCATGGTGAATGACACAAGCAACAAGCCTGTGGCAGGTGTGATCGTGAAGATGATGAGCGAGGGAAACATGCTGGCTTTTACCACTACCAATAGCCAGGGGGAATATAGTCTTGAGACGAAAGCCGATGGAAAAACTGATGTGAGGATAGAATTCAGTCATATCAGTTATGAGAGAAAACAGGAAGATATAGACATACAGAAGAAGATTCTAAAACTAAATATCATCCTCACGCCTAAGACCATAGAGTTGAAAGAAGTGAAGGTAAGGGCTAATCCCTTGATTCAAAAGGGAGACACACTGAGTTACGACCTCGCCTCCTTCCTCGGGAAAGGTGATGTGACCCTTGAAGACGGACTGAAGCGACTGCCAGGAATCTCAGTATCGGACAATGGCTCTATCAGTTATTTGGGCAAGAGCATTTCCTATTTCTATATCGAGGGACTTGACATGCTCGGAGGCAGATACAATCTTGCCACCCAAAACATGCCTGCAGAATATGCCTCCAAGGTGGAGGTGCTACGACATCACAGAGCCAGAAAGATTGACGAGGATGAAGAAAGTGACGCTGTAGCCCTGAATGTGAAACTGAATCAAAAGGCTAAATTCAGACCTATCGGTCAGCCCGTGGCTGGCGTAGGAGTGAGAGAGGAAAACCTCATCGGTCATTTAGGTCTTAGCGGCATGATGTTCACCGACACTTTTCAACTATTAGGGGTTATCAAGGGTGGCAATCATGGCAACTTTGGCTCTAACGAACTCTACGACCACTACAGCAACAGACCTTCCACCTTGGCTGAAAACAAACTGAATGGTTGGAACGGTGGCAGACCTCCACTTGGCGATTACCGTTACATCAGCAATGGCTTTGGCACACTCAATGGAATTGTCAAATTGGACAGCACACGACAGTTGAGAGCCAACGGAGCCTACAGCAGTGAATACAGCCACAATTCCTATTCATCCAGCACACTCTACATGGCTGATGGAACAAACTTAGCCATTGGCGAAACTTTCCGTCCCATGACACGCACCAATGAAATCATGATTGAGGTGCGTTATGAGGACAACAACTCCAATCACTACCTCTCCGAAAACATCCGCATGTTCGGACTCTTACAAGATAACGAATGTCACGTCACCACAACTTCCGGCAGTCTTTCCACCTTCAACAGACAAAGACGAGATGCAGAGTCGTTGGTTCTACAAAACAATCTCTATAGCACCATTAGAAGAGGTCAGCACAAGCTCTCTGTTCAATCAGACATCAGTTTCTTACGCACTCCCGAAGTAATGATGAAGATGAATGGCATACACCAGTCTGGACAAAGCACAGAAGTGAACACCAATCATAACACCTCTTTCCAACTCAACCTCAGCAAGAAGTGGAAGATTGACCTCCCTGTCTCATTCAAGGCCGACTACAAGTTGATAGAGACTCAACTGCTCTACAGCACCAAAGACAACAACGGCAGGGTTAATGGTTGGAGCATCACACCATCCATCGACCCAAGTGCTTCGTGGAAGACAAACGACAATAGATTATATATAGGTATGGGCATTGCGCTAAGATGGATGAACCTCCTCTACAAAAACAAGGAGAGGAGAACCGAAGGCGCATCTGAGGTTCTCAACAGCAAGGACACCCACATGAGCAAACCCTTCTGGGAACCTCACCTCTCCTTCCGCTACACCTTCAACGGCAACTCAGAGATTGGTCTGAAAGCAGAACTTACTAACAGTTCTGGGGATATACTTGACTTGCTCACCGCTCCTGTGCAGACCAACTACCGACACAATTCTGTGGCATCTGGCGTAATTGGCAAGAACAAAGCATGGATTTCCAATCTTTCCTTCAAGCACCAAATTCCTTTCAGTTATCTGAGTTTCAATGCTGGTATGCGCTGGCAACAAGGTAAAACCAATGTGCTTTCTTCCCAAATGGTCGATGGAGGCTCGATAGAGACAGCCAAAATCTTCCGAGACAGCCATTGGAAGAATGGTTCAGCCAACTTCGCCATCTCTAAGAACTGCCTTGACATCAACACTAAACTGACATTCCGAGCCAATGGTGGTTGGGGAAGCAACGAGTCTCTTTCTCAAGGCACATTCATCACAACCTATTCCACCAACTACGGACTGGATGGTCAAGCAACCATTGCACCTCTATCATGGATGGAGTTCACCCTCGATGGACAATACACCCAATACTTCACTCGCTGGTCAGGTCACAACAATACCACCAATGAAGTCAGAACCTATGCACACCTCTCCTTCTTCCCCACCTCCCAACTTGAGATTCGCAGCAATTATGACTATGTACGTTCTCAGATCAGCGAAGACACGCATAAAGACTTCTCCCTTCTCTCTGCCTCGGTTCAATATAAAACCAAGCGTACCATTTGGAAACTTTCCCTCAACAATCTACTCAACACCCTTCACTACTCCTACACCACCTACAGCGTGACCGATCGCTTCACCTACGATTGCAACCTCATGGGTCGTACCATCATGCTGACATTGAAAATAACAAATTAATCATACAGAACACGTCACATCGTCCTTTAACTAACAAAGAAAACACGAATGGAAAACGAACAATTGTTCAATGAACAATGAACAATGCTTCAAGTGCCAACGAACAATGCTTCGATGGGCAACGAATCATGCGTGCGTTTTCGACCTTATAAGCATTGAGTTGTCGAGCACGCACAATTCTTTGTAGATGAATACAGTATGATTTTTTCGGCAGACAGTGACAGCATGGGACAAAAGATACTTTCACACTCCTGGTCTTATCCACTCAAAAAAATGACGGGAGCATTCTTCTGCTCCCGTCTCCCCTGATTGATGAAAATACTTACTTTTTTACCAGTCAATCTCTAAAAATACCTTAACGTCATGAAATGTATCTTTTCTATTTCCTGTCACAAAGGTATGAGGTTTGTTCTTTACCTGCAAATCATTTCAGCCAACCCGTCATTTTCTTCAGCAAACGCCTCAAGAGGCATCATGCAAACTTATTATTTGCTCCAAAAACGCTGATTGAGATATTCGGCAAAAGCCTCCTTGTAGAGATCTCCAATAGGCAGAAAAGCATTGTCGTTCATGATCACTCCCTTCTTGTTCACCTCCACTATCTTCTTGAGATTGATAATGTAGGAACGATGCACACGCATGAATTCGCCAGGCAATCGCTCTTCCATCCCCTTCATGCTCAAAAGAACAACGACGGGCTTGGGTATGGAGTCGAGATAAATCTTGACATATTCGCTCATGCCCTCCACATAGCGGATGTCCTGAATGGAGATCCTGATGATGTGCGAGTCGCTCTTCACGAAGATGGTGTCGGCATCACCTCCCAGCTCAGAGGCTTCCTTGATGGGTTCAGACTCTGCTCCCCCACGACCATAAGCCGCCTGCTGGGTGTCATAGACCTGTTTGACCTTGTTGGCCGCACGCTTGAACTCGTCCAGTCCAAAGGGCTTGAGCAGGTAATCGACCGCATTGACCTTGTAGCCCTCAATGGCATACTGACTGTAGGCTGTAGTGAACACGATGATGGGAGGAGCGGCTATACTCTTCACGAAATCCATACCATTGAGGTCGGGCATGTTGATGTCGCAAAAGATGGCATCCACATCATCTTGATCCATCATCTGCTTGGCCTCGATGGCACTGCCACAAATGCCTGCAAGTGTGAAGAACGGTATTTTCTCTATGTAAGCGGCCAACTGCCTGAGTGCCAGTGGCTCATCGTCAATTGCAAGAACTTTCATATATTAGTTTTTAGTTTTCTCCCTCGTTTCTCAACGGAATGTCAAGATAGATGCCATAAACATCGTCATTATTATTTTCCACCAACTGATAGTCGTTGCCAAAGAGGAGATCCAATCGCTTTCGGGTGTTGGCAATCCCCACTCCACCATGTTCGTCGGTGCTGCCCACATGCTTGCTGTTGTGGCAAGAGAAGATGTAACGGTTGCCCTCTATATGCACCTCGATGTGGATATAGCTCTCGTGCTGATAACTGATGCCATGCTTGAAGGCATTCTCAACAAAATTGACCACAATGAGAGGAGGGATGAGCAGGTTGCACTCTGTCAGTCTCGACAGATTGGTCTGGATGTCCACCTTGGAGGCGTCATAACGTAGGCGCATCAGTTCTACATAGTTCTCCAAGAAGGCATGTTCCATCTTGACCGGAACAAAACGGCGATTGCCATCGTAGATCACATACCGCATCATCTTGGAAAGCTGCACAATAGTAGTCTTGGCCAATTCGGGATGGATGTCCACTAAGGCATGGATGTTATTGAGAGTGTTCATGAAGAAGTGAGGATTTATCTGATACTTCAGATATTCCAGTTGTGAATTGAGGCTCTGCTGTTCGAGCAACATCATGTCCTTCTCGCGCTTCTCCGAACGGAAATAAAGTTTCACACCCAGATTCATGCCTAACATCAACAGAGCAAATATGGTGGACATCAGTTCGGGACCTCCAGGAAAGGCGAATGGAGGAATACCACCTTCATGACGGAAACGACGGTCACCTCTCGGCCCCTTACCCCAAGGTCTTCTTCCCATTCTCGTGTCGCCCCTACTCTCTCGAGGATTGAAGTTTCCGTCACGAGGCATCATTCTCGGTCCATCCCCCATGTCTCGTGGCTTAAGGCTGTCATCTTGAGCCATGTTTGGTCCAAAACGTCTCATATCAGCACGCATTTCCTTTCCCTCTTCACGTCTCTCTCTTCGGTCTGAATTATCTATATACTGATAGCCCATGAAGGCAAGCAAAAGGCAGAAGGTGACAACGAAGTAGAGAGCCTTCTTCTTGTATTGCAGAAGGAAGGGGGTCAAGAGGAAGTTGTGGATGAGGAATATCGCCAGATAGACCGCATACACCTTCCATACTCTCCAAATCTCTTCCCAAAGGAACAAGGCATCATCTCCCGACTGACTTCTCATATACATGAAGATGACTGGACTCAGGAAGATCATGACCCACAGGACGAGGTAAATGATGTTTTCGTGAAGATGCAATCGCTTCATAAACATGTCTTTTTAAGACAAAACGTGTAAATCAATGGATTATTGTGGAAAAGTGTGTAAATCAATAAGTGTCACAGGAAAGAAAACGTCTATCAGTGATTGTTTGTACGAAAAACATAGGCTACCACCAACCTCCAGGTCGGCCACCTCCAGGGAAACCTCCTCCACCAGGGCTTCCACCTTGGCTGGATGTGTAAGAAGAGAGAGTAACAGAAGAGCCTCCTGTCGTTGTGGCATTGAGAAAGATCATTCCATCCAAAATCTCTGTACCACCACTCACAGTCACTCCCGACTTCAGAGCAGGTGTTGATGAGGACGACACCACCAAAGTAGAACCAGCACTTGCTGGAGTTTTGAAAGCGATTGTTTGATCATCCAAAGTCATTGCATACCATGTATTTGTATTCCACGAAGAGGTGGAATAGCAACTTTGTGATAGTTGTGAGCCATTTTCCAACCCACCAATCGCTACCAGAGTTCCACCCGTGAAGTAAAACTTTTTGTTCTGTTCAGTATTAGCATCAACAGCCACCTCGGGCGAACGAGCACCTATCGCATAGACCAATCCGCCCTTGATGTAAAGGTTGCCATTAGAGTCTAAACCATCATTATTGCTGCCTCGAGCATAAATATATCCGCCCTCGATGGTCATGTCCTGCGACGAATTGATGGCATCGTCATAGGCCTCCACCTTGATCTCACCACCTGTAATGGTCATAGCCCCCTTGCTTTCTATACCTTCCGAACGAGGTGCAGACACAGTGATGACACCGCCTGTGATATAAATATTGCCAGAGTCCTCTCCTTCGTGATTAGCAGTTTCTCCTGTTGAGGCATCGCCATCCACATCACACTGTATGCCCTCGTCTCCCACCTTGGCGATGTTCAGACTACCACTCTCCATAAGAAAATACTCCGAGCAGTTCACACCATCACCCACTGCAGAAAGCACCTGAATATCAGCATTCTTAATGGTCAGATACTCACCAGCCTTGATGGCATGAGCATAGTTGCCCACCACCTTGAGTGTGCCTTTTTGCTTGAACTCAACATGACCCTTCACATACAGACATGCCTTCTGATTGCCAGAGACTGCATCAGTGAGTGTATTGGTTGTACCTGTCACCACTTTTATGTTCACACGCTTGCCATCCATCACACAGACAGCTGCTCCCGAATAGACAGGAGTGGCATTGGTTAGTGTGAGACCATTGAACTCCACTGTAGCCTTATAGGAGCCACTCATATAGAACTCGCCATCGGCAGAAGTGCCAGAAAGGACATAAGAAATCTCTCCCACTTCATCATTCACCTCGTCGCTCTGCACGATGGACACATGAGCACCGCTCACTTCAACTGTCACATATTTGGCTATATTGCCTGCAACCTTAACATGGGCAGAACTTTCACTGTATGCAACACTCACCTGATTGGGAGTGACCTCCTCGTCTGTCACCTGCATGGACTTCACATCCTTCAGTGCAAAGGACTTGCCAAGAGCAATCAACGATGTGCCACTGAGATAGTCCACATCTCCCACCTCTGCTGCGGCGTACTGATAGGTTACGTAATCTGTATGGACATTAAGTGTCTGAGCCGAGATGGCACTAACCATCATCAACGACAAGAGTGCAGTTATAATCCTTTTCATCGAATAGCAATTTTAATAGTTCCACTCTTAGATTTCAACACATAGATGCCTGTCTCAAGAGCATTGACAGCCTCTGCACGATTGGCATAAGTGCCAACCAACTCTCCTTTCAAGTTATACACTTCCGTCTTCTCTTTGACCGTAGAATTCAGATCCTCTACAGAAGAAGATGAGGATGAGAAATACATCTTTTGTAGATGCTCCAACACAAAGGTGTGAACACCCTCGGCATTGGTCACCACAAGATTTTCTCCATCCACCTGAATGGAGAGTGAAGCGACCGTAAGAGTCGTTGCCCCTTCGTTCGTCACAAATGTGAGATATGGATACTCGTTTGTCTTTGCCTGAATCCTACCAGAATGAGAAACCATAAAGACAAAAGCAAAAATCATGAAAATAATCTTTTTCATTCACTTGATGATTAAATTTGTAGTAAAGGTACACAATAATATATAAAGGGAAAAATCATTTCAACTAACGCCTCGTTCTCTTCAGCGAACAGCCAACACATGTCATTCTTGGGAACTTGCACAAGCCTACCCTTCAGCAGTCAAAACTCACTCATTAACTTTATCCTATTATACATTTATATCGTCCCACGTGTTGAGAGGAATAATCCGTAACTTTGCAACAGCGATTTCAAACCTAAAACTAAATCATCAAATGAGATATACAGAACTGGGAAAGACTGGGATGAAGATCTCCCATCTATGCTTCGGCGCTTCATCGCTGGGCAGTGTGTTCCACGAAACTAAAGAGTCTGACAGCATTGCTGCTGTGGAGGCTGCCATTGAGGGGGGCATCAACTTTATCGACGTGAGTCCCTACTATGGCCACTACAAGGCGGAGACTGTTTTAGGTCATGCTTTGAAGAGAATCCCAAGAGACAAATATTACTTGAGCACCAAGGTGGGTCGTTATGGCAAAGATGGCGTGAACACATGGGACTACTCTGGTAAACGTGCCACAGAGAGCGTGTATGAAAGTATGGAACGATTGGGCATTGACCATATTGACCTTATCAATGTGCACGACATTGAGTTCCAATCCAACATGGAGGGTGGACTGCAAAAAGTGGTGGATGAGACGCTACCTGCGCTGGTGGAACTGAAGAGGAAGGGCGTGGTGAGCCATGTGGGCATCACCGACCTGCAATTAGAAAACCTGAAATGGGTGGTTGAGCACTCTGAACCTGGCACAGTGGAGAGCATTCTCAACTTCTGTCACTACTGCCTGAATGACGATAAACTGGTGGACTTCATGGACTTCTTTGAAAGTCGTGGCATTGGTATCATCAATGCTTCACCTCTTAGCATGGGATTGCTTACAGAAAGAGGTGTGCCCAACTGGCATCCTGCACCTAAGCCACTGGTGGAGGTATGTGAGAAGGCTGCCAAGTTCTGTGCAGAGAAGGGCTATCCTATCGAACGATTGGCTGTACAGTTCTCCGTCAGCAACAAAAGAATTGCAGGCACTCTTTTCTCTTCTGCCAACCCCGAGAATGTGAAGCGTAACATCCAGTGGGCTAATGAAGAGCCTGACTGGAATCTCGTTAAAGAGGTGCAAGACATGATTGGCGATCAGAAGCGTGTAAGCTGGGCAAACTCATAACACATCTATAATATATAGGTATATATGACAATCATCGATGCGCATTCACACCTGTGGAAGAAGCAAGACACATGGGTAGATGGCAAAAGGATTCTGTCGAAGAAGAACGGCAGAAGCGTCTTCATGGACGAGGAAGTGCAGATGATGCCTCCCTTCATGATTGACGAAGAGAACTCTGCCGAGGTGTTTCTCTCCAACATGAACTATGCACAGGTAGGGGCTGCTGTAGTAGTGCAGGAAATCATTGACGGCAATCAGAACGACTATCTAAAGGAAGTTCAAGCGAAATATCCAGACCGATTCTTCTGCATGGGCATGTTGCCATTGCTACCCAAAGAAGAACCTTACCGCACAGAACTCTTGACTCAGCGAATGGACGAAAAGAATCTGTTGGCAGGATTAGAGGATTTTCGAGGCATAGCATTTCCTGGTCACAGACTGGGAGGCTCACTCCATCTGCTCATGCCGTTCTTTAAGGAAATGGAGAAACAAGGTAAAGTGCTCTCCATGTGCTTGGGTGAAAGCGAACATCAAATAGCAGAGATGCGCGAGATTATAGAGGAATGTCCTGACCTGAAAGTGGCCATCGGTCACTTTGGCATGGTAACTACGCCAGCCTTCCTCAGTCAAGTGAAATTGGCACAGGTAGGAAAGAACGTGATGATAGAGTCGGGTGGCATCACTTGGCTCTTTAACAGCGAGTTCTATCCCTATCCCAGTGCCATCAAGAGCATCAGAGAGGCGGCAGACCTTGTGGGCATGGATCGACTGATATGGGGCAGTGACTATCCTCGCACTATCACTGCCATCACCTACAAAATGTCGTATGACTTTGTGGTGAAGTCGGCTGACATGACACAAGAAGAAAAGGAACTCTTCCTCGGAAAGAATGCTGAAACATTCTATGGATTCAAGAGCCTGCCCGAACTACCCTATATAAAGAATATGTCGGAATAAAGAAAGTTGAAAAGAAAAGAGAAATTCTAATACACCGCCATCCAGTTAGGCTGAACAACACTCACCTTCTCGTTGGAAAAAGGAAACTTAGAATCTTCACTTTTCACCATTCAGTCACAATAACAACAAATACTAACAACACAAAACTAAACGAGATATGAAAAAGTATAGACTGGCATTGTCACTCATCTTCTGCCTCTTCTTCTTGTGGGCAATCAGTAGCAACCTATTGCCTACCATGATTCGACAGTTGATGAAGACTTGTGAACTCAACACCTTCGAGGCATCCTTCACAGAGACTGCCTACTGGTTGGCATACTTCATTTGCCCTATTCCTATTGCGATGTTCATGAAGCGGTTCAGCTATCGCTCGGGCATCATCGTAGGCCTACTTCTGGCAGCCTTGGGTGGTGTGCTGTTTATTCCAGCAGCAATGGTGAAGAGTTATGGGGTGTATCTCTGCATCTTCTTCATCATCGCCACAGGCATGTGTTTCTTGGAGACAGCGGCCAACCCATACGTGACAGCACTGGGCAACCCCGAAACTGCCACCAGACGACTGAACCTTGCACAATCCTTCAATGGACTGGGAGCATTCGTTTCTGCCATGTTCCTAAGTAAACTAGTGTTGAGTGGACTGGACTATACACGAGAGAACATCCCTGCTGACTATCCTGGCGGTTGGGAAGGTTACGTGCAGACAGAAACTGATTCCATGAAACTTCCATACATCATCCTTGCCGTGATTCTCATTGCGGTGGCTGTAGTCCTCATGATGGTGAAGTTGCCAAAGGTGGAAGATGAGAACAACGAACAGGCAGGAAAGAAACTCATTGACTTCAGCACACTGCGTCATCCCCACTTGCGTTGGGGCGTGATTGCACAATTCTTCTATAATGGTGGACAGACCGCCATCAACAGCCTCTTCCTCGTATATTGCTGCACCTATGTAGGCATTGACGAAGGAACAGCTACCACCTTCTTTGGATTATATATGTTAGCATTCTTGGCAGGACGATGGATTGGCACTATGCTGATGGTCAAGTTCGCCCCAGAAAAGATGTTGGCGGTATATGGCATTGCCAATGTAATCCTTTGTGTATTGGTAGTGGGTGTAGGAGGTATGATTGGTCTCTATGCCATGCTGGCTATCTCATTCTTCATGTCTATCATGTACCCCACTCAATTCTCATTGGCTATTGAAGGACTGGGAGATCAAACAAAGTCAGGTTCAGCATTCTTGGTCATGGCTATCGTGGGCAATGCTTGCGTGCCACAGCTGACAGCCTACATCATGCACAGTTATGAACAGATCTACCAAATTGCGTACATCGTGCCAATGATCTGTTTTGCGGCATGCGCTCTCTACGGATTCAAATACAAATCATTACTGAAAAGATTTAAGGATAACAAATAATATTTTTCAAGAGGAGAAAAAAGAAAATGAAAGCAATACAAATCACCCATCAGCAAGAACTGAACATCATCGACATGGAGAAGCCACAAGCTCCCAAGGCAGGAGAGGTGCTGCTGAAACTGGAATATGTGGGTTTCTGCGGTTCAGACCTCAACACCTTCATGGGACGCAACACCATGGCACTCAATCCTGTCATTCCTGGACATGAGATTGGTGCTGTGATTGAGGCTGTAGGCGAGGATGTGCCCGACACGCTCAAAGTGGGCATGGTAGTGACCTGCAACCCATACACCAACTGCAACAAGTGCGCCTCCTGCCGCAATGGCAGAGTAAACGCTTGTGAACAAAACGAGACACTGGGTGTGCAACGCAATGGTGCTATGAAGGAGTATCTCCTGATGCCATGGGAGAAGATTATCCCTGCTGGCACATTGACTCCTAAGACCAGCGCACTGATTGAGCCTATGAGTGTGGGCTTCCATGCCGTGAGCCGTGCACAGGTGACAGATGTAGATGTAGTGATGGTGATTGGATGTGGCATGGTAGGTATGGGGGCTATTGTAAGAGCAGCAACCCGTGGAGCCATCGTGATTGCCGCAGATCTTGACGACGAGAAACTTTCCTTGGCCAATCAGATGGGCGCAACCTATGCTATCAACACAAAGACCGAGGATGTGCACCAGCGTTTGAGCGACATCACAGGTGGCTTTGGTCCAGACGTAATCATTGAGGCTGTGGGCAGCCCTTTTACCTACCAGATGGCTGTAAACGAAGTGGCTTTCACAGGAAGAGTAGCCTGCATCGGCTATGCAAAACAGGACGTGACCTTCACCACAAAACTCTTTGTGCAGAAGGAACTTGACATTCGTGGCTCACGCAATGCAACCCCTATGGACTTCAGAGGTGTAATCCGCTACTTGGAGAGAGGTACATGCCCTGTAGATAAACTTATCACCAAAGTCATTGCACCAGAAGAGGCACTTGACACCATGAAGTGGTGGAGCGAAAACCCTGGTAAGGTATTTAGAATATTAGTAAAATTAGGGTAATAAATATTTATATCGGCTCATTAACTAACATAACTAATTATTAATATGGACGGCTATATTCAACAAAAATTTACAGGTAAGACCAAACGATACGTACAGATATTAGAACTGCGCAATGATCCCGAGATGATCAAAGAATACCGCAAGTGGCACTCCGAAGAGTTTCATTGGAAGGAGATTCGCGAAGGCATCAAGGCCGTAGGCATTCTCGAAATGGAAATCTACATTCTCGGCACAAAACTGGTGATGATTGTAGATGCTCCAGAAGACTTCAAGTGGAAAGAGGCCTTTGCACGTCTTGCCACCCTGCCACGCCAATCAGAATGGGAAGCCTTCGTGGCTAAGTTCCAAGGCTGTGCGGCAGAGGCAAAGAGCGATGAGAAATGGCAAATGATGGAACGCATGTTCCGTCTCTATTAGCAATTCATAAGAGAAAACCATTCACTGATTTGCATGACAAGAACAACAAATCTTTTCCAGAATTTTAATAATAAATGGTTTTTCTTAGACTGATTAACTGACTGACTGATTATTAACTCTATTTACAAATCATGACAAAAACAGATTGTTCAACCTACAAAAAAGCCCCAAGCCTTATGAAGACAAGACAACTCATCCTGACAGTCCTCACAATGATTTCCTGCACTCTTTCGGCACAGGACTACAAAGTGCCCGTGCTTGAGAATGACGAGCCTATGGCTACGGGGCAGTTCTCTCCCGATTGGGAGTCACTACGCAACTACGAAGTGCCTGAATGGTTTCGTGATGCGAAGTTTGGCATTTGGGCACACTGGGGACCACAATGTGTGGAAGGCAGTGGTGACTGGATGGCCCGTAGCCTCTACATGGAAGGCTCATGGCCCTACAACTATCACAGGGAGCATTACGGTCATCCTTCAGAGGTAGGATTTAAGGATATTCTGCCCTTGTTCAAGGCAGAAAACTGGAATCCAGAAAGCCTTGTGAAGTTTTACAAGGAGGAGTGTGGCGCTCAGTATTTCTTTGCTCTGGGCAATCACCACGACAACTTCGACCTTTGGGACAGTCAATACCAGGAGTGGAACTCACAGAACATCGGTCCTCAAAAAGATATTTTGGACGGTTGGGCTAAAGCCGCCAAGAAGGCAGGATTGCCTTTTGGCATCTCCTTCCATGCTGATCACGCATGGATATGGTATGAGCCTTCACGTCGTTTTGACTTGAAAGGAGACAAGATTGGTGTGAAATATGATGGTTGGCTAACCAAGGAAGATGGCTACAAACTCAATGCTGACGGCACGGAGAAATGGTGGAAGGGATTAGACCCTCAGCGTCTCTATGCACAGAATCACGATTTCTCTGCCCGCACATGGGATGATGGAACAATCCATAGTCAATGGGGATGGGAGAACGGAGCGTGCCCTCCTTCGCAGGAGTTTGTCACCAACTTCTACAACCGCACGCTTGATGCCATCAACAGATACAATCCTGACCTCATCTACTTTGATGTGACCGTGCTACCTTTCTATCCCATCAGCGATGCAGGCATGAAGATTGCAGCCCACATGTATAACCACAGCGCAGCCCAACACAAGGGCAAGAACGAGTCTGTAGTGTTTGGCAAGATTTTGACCGACGAACAGAAAGAAGCACTGGTGTGGGATGTGGAACGTGGTGCACCCAACCAAATCATGGATCGACCATGGCAATGCTGCAACTGTATTGGTGGATGGCACTACGACAAAGGCATTTATGACCGCAACGGCTACAAGGATGCCCACACTGTGGCCAAACTGCTGGTGGACATTGTGTCAAAGAACGGAAACATGCTTCTCTCCGTTCCTCTCCGTGCAGATGGCACTCCTGACGAAAAGGAAATAGCCATTATGAAGGAGTTTGGTGCATGGATGAAGGTGAATGGCGAGAGTATTGTGAAGACTCGTCCATGGAAAGTATTCGGTGAAGGACCTATTGCAAACTCGAACATCCAGATTAATGCACAAGGCTTCAACGATGGTCAATACACCCGTGCTGGTGCTGACGAGATTCGTTTCAACCAGACAGAGAAATACCTCTATGCAACTGCGTTGGACTGGCCAGCAGACCTCACCATGACCGTGAAGTCGTTGGCGGATGGCTCAGAACTGTTTCCTCAAGCCATCAAGACTGTAGAACTGCTGGGCTATGGCAAAGTGAAGTTCACACGCACAGCAGATGCACTGGTAGTGACATTGCCAAAGAAAATGAACAACATCATGCCAGTATTGAAGATTAAGAAATAATGGCGATTAGCAGAATAATCATGATAGTTTAGAATATGAAAATAAAGATTAATTAGATTTAGGAACAATGATGTTTCATGAAACCAAGTAAAGATGTTTTCATGATAGGAAAGAGCCTCTCCTTCTTCTCTCTGTGAAGAGCGTAAAGGAAGAGGCTCTTTTATTTGCAGTCCTTATATCTTCATTTTCTTACCAAAATTCGCAGTGATTTTTAACGGGATTCACCTTCACAGGGAGAGTTGCAAAAATCTTCTGACAAGGTTTGTTGTCAAGCGACTCTCTCAAGGAAGCGAACAATGCCAACCCGACGCCCCAGCAGCATCATATCTTCTTTATATACAATAAATTATAAAAGAAAGCAGATTACATATTTGTAGAGGCGCAAACGCACGCATGGTTCATGGGGCATCGAACAATTGTTCATGAACACTTGAAGCATTGTTCGTTGGCCATTGAACAATTGTTCGTTGGAGCATGAACAATGCTTCAATCTTTTGATGCGTCACATGGCTGGAGAATCCAACAATGTCACCCTTTCGCGCGCACACTTTTATCTACCCCTCTCTAACAATAGAGGAAGAGCGGGACAAACACATCGAAATCGGATTATTTAGCAATTTCCTTCTTGGCTGAGACATAGAAGAACTGCGGGAATGCACCAATAGAGAACGTGTAGGTGACAGAATCCTCCTTCACCACATAAGTCTCTGTGCGTGGACCACCGAATGCACCTCTGCCAAAGCCTCTGCGACCACGACGCCCAGAACCACCTTGACCCGGGGCTGCCTGCTCTGCACCACCCTGGGCAGGAGCAGCCTGACGACCAGGAGTGCCCTGAGGCTGAGGCATATCAACATGGTAAGGAGCGAGGTCGCGATAGAGTGCCATGACTGAGCCTTGAGGATATACCATGTCACGTCCCACCGCAAAATGCACTTCTCCTGTTTGCTTGTTGAGCAAGAAGGAATTCACACATTTAGCATAAGCAAAGTTGTCGTTCGTGCCATTCCAATAGGCAATGACATTGCCATCTTCCACCTGACCGACATACTTAAACTTCTGCATGGCTGCTTTGAACTGCTTCTCGTCCATAGCAAGAAGTTTCACTAAATTCTCCACTGTGGGTTTGATGACGATCATCTCGCTGCCGCCATCATAAGTCTTTGTACAGACATCCAGTTGCTGTGCCCTTGCAAATGATGCCATAGCCAACACTGCGATTAGTAAGAAGATTTTTTTCATAAGGCGCCAACAATTTTAAAAGGTTCGTAAAATCTTGTTCATTTAGTTTAGTGCTCAAATATACGAATTTATTCATTACGTTGTACCACCAATCGTCATTATTTTTTATTTTTACTTAAAAAAAGTGAAAACAACCGATGTTTTGAGGTTCATCCCCGAATTGCGTTGGCAAGTTTATATAGTTAGTATAGAAAAAGCCGCCAATTCATTATCTTTGTGGTTCCCCAACCATATCAGATATGAACGGCAGCTTATTATATCAGGCATAC
>Ga0123334_1001338_pt1 | contig 31278 bp, 24 predicted proteins | sample BiotimSIPDNA_FD_89706 | JGI IMG/M metagenome (GOLD analysis project Ga0123334, IMG submission 89706) | Anaerobic biogas reactor microbial communites from Washington, USA - Biogas_R1 time_0 SIP DNA | ecosystem: Engineered > Bioreactor > Anaerobic > Unclassified | place: Washington, USA...
GCGTCTTGCCATCGGGACTCCAGGTTACGGAATTGAGCCACCCAGTAGTTTTAAGCGTGCCGGTTCTCTTGCCGCTTGTCACATCCCATAGCCAGACTGCGCCATCGTTGCTGCCACAAGCGAGAACACTTCCGCATGGACTCCACGCCACGGAGTTAATCGGGTCCGTGATGCTCCAGTCCTCGTGCCCTTCGAGAGTGGCAGTACACTTGCCTGTGGTTCTGTTCCAGAGTCTGGCCGTGGCGAACAACGACCCAGTCGCCAACGCCTTCCCGTCCGGACTGAATACCACAGAATTGACAAAATGCATTGCGACAGATGGGTCAAGTGCGCCCACTTGTCTGCCCTTTGCCGCATCCCATAGATATACGGTCCCGTCGTCACTCCCAGAAGCCAAGGTCCCGCCGTCCGGACTCCACGCCACGGATGTTACGGCTTTGCAGTGCCCTTTCAGCACGACGCGAGTCTTGAGCTCTTGGGCCATCAGGGGAGAAGCGACTGTTCCCCCCAGCAAAGCCAACCACACCAGATGATTCATGGCTCACCTCCATCGTGCATTGGAGCACAATAATGTCTCGCGATAATCCGTTTCATCTTGCGGTTCTCCTCGTCGATGGAAAGGAAGGGGTCCGTTGAACTAGCCAACTCTGGGAATGTCTCTAGACGGCAGACTGCACCCCATTTCGCGCGAAAGCCGCTATCCGGCAGCGTGGCAGGCGAATCAGCTCCTTGCACAATCGTTGATCCTGTGACCTGCCTGCGCGCTGTAGGTGTCCATGGTCCTGGATGCAAACGTAACGGCAAGTCCCGTCGCACCAGATGCTCGATCAACTCCCACTCGATTCTGATCACTGCAATCGCCCGGCCGACGCGTTCTCGCCGAAACGCATCCATAGCAGTCTTCTTTTCTGTGCGTACCGCTCCACGCGGGACCAGAAAGCGTTCAAATGGCACATGCTCTCCCCCGTCTTCTCGCCCGCAGCAGACTTGTCAGAATGGTTCATTCCAGTACACCCTGCAATTCGGGCGCGCCTCGCGAAATCTGTTCACCCCCGTTGCCGTAACCGATGTGAATTCCACATCCAAGGTTCGAAGATTGGGAAGTTTGAGTAGCTGCCACAGGGCACCGTCGTCCGCCTTCGTCCTCGCCAGATTCAGTTCCTCGAGTCTGGTGCATTTGGCCAGACTCGCGACACCATCGCTGGTGACTTCTTGTGCCCCAGTGACCCACAGCCTTCTCAAGTTGTGCAAGTGGCTGATCGACTCGAGACCTCGATCATCGACATCCGTGCCGCTCAATATCAGTTCCTCCAAAGCCGGAAGATCGCTTGGAAAACGTACGTGAACGTTGCCTAGATGCTCGCCATAGAGATGCAGGTACTTCAGGGAGCGGCAGCCAGCCAGTGACTCAAGATCGTTGAGCTGTACTTCGGAATGCCTCAGCTCCAGATATTCAAGATGTGGCAACCTGCCGATCCGCGCCAAGATCTCTCGGGAAACGGGTTCTTTTCCTAACTTAACCACGATAATTGGCTCAAACCAATCTGAGCCTATCCAAGATGGGAGCCAGCGGCGTAAACCTTCAGGTTCCCATGGCTCGACGCACTCTGTTGTTGGCAGATGTGGAAACGGAAGCGTCATGTTCACGAAAGCGACCTGCGACCGGAACCGGACTTGTCCGCCGATGTACAGGGGATACAGGGTCAACTCGTGACTCTTGACAGGCAGCGTACTAACGCCTGTAGCTGTCGACCTAGCTGTCGATCTTGCTTTGCCCGTGCTTCCAGCCTTTGTACCACGCGATGGACGCCGCTGCCATCACGATAACCAAAAAGCTTGGCGACTTCGGTCATCCGCCGACCGCCGTGGCGGACCTGCAGCCAGATGGCGATCCGACGATCGGTCTGCTCGGCGGCAAGCTTGTCGGTGGCTTCGGCCAGGGCCTCGGCTCCGGCACGACGGGACCAGCGGATTTCGTCATCGCCTTCGGAGTCGGCCAGTGCCCGGCGTGCCGTTTCCCACAGCGTCTGGCCGGCGAGGACCAGTCGGCCGCGGAGTTCCTGCCAAGGGGAGGGAGCCACCTGGCCGAACATCTGGGCGATCTGGTCGCGGTAGGCCGCCTGGGCCGCTTTTCGGGTGCGGCCGAAATGGCTGAGCCACTCGGTGCACAACCAGGCCGGCGATTGAAGCGGATGCTGTAGGTGTCTGGAGCCAGCCGGCCGCGCCAGATGCCCTTACGCTTGCTTCCTCGTGCGGTGACGTGGTAGACGGCGGTTTCGAACTCGACACGGACGGGTCTTGCCATGCTGGGATTCTACGCCGAGACGCGGATTCTGTCAAGAGTCAAGAGTTGACCCCGTATCCCCCGTTTCCATGCCAGGGGGCGTTCTTTGAATGGGCGAAGGGGAAGAGAGAGTTTGGGACCGCGATGGGAGTGCAGGGCATGATGGGGTGGACTATCTATCGTCCATCGGCACTGCTTGGCAAGTGAGCTGGCACACGGTGATTGATTTTTGCGCTCACGCAGGGCCACGGGCGCCATCGTTTGGAGTTGATACGTCACAAACAAAGACTCCCGACCCCTTTAATCTGTTTGTGACGATCGATCAAGGCCACCCGCCCCGCGCTACAACACATGACCGAACCAGTAAGCAAGAGCTTTGGAATTAATTCCATCGGCTCGCTGCCACCAGCAGGCGGGATATGCCATGTCAACGAATCGACGTTCAGGAAGATCACGTTCTGACCAGGGAACAAAACCGCTCAGGAAACCGGGATGCGCGGCTGTCGCCAAGATTCCACAATACCCAAGGATGCCCACAAGAACATCTCGCTCCGCTTTGCTGGACTTGAACGCCTTAGCCAAGTACTTCTGGAGCACAGCCGAAGACGTTTTCACCGGGGTCCCTTCTATCGCCTTGAACACACCCTTGAAAACCGCTACATCGGCGGCTGTTGGGGCAACACGGGGCAGTTGGCGAAACAGTTCCATGTCCATGCTTGCATACAGAGGTTGATCGTGCCGCACGCCTCCCCATTTGAGGCGCTCGAAATTGAGAACGTTTAGGTCCTCCTCCTTTGGTTTGCCGTTGTACTCACCACACTCGGGACAGGGCTCACCGCCGGCGGGAGCCGGGTGCCTCGCAAAGTGTTGGAACACCGCGAAGCTGCCCAGTGCGGAGCGAAGGTCAAGGCGCCTTGAGGACAGACTGACAATAAATGCGTCGGCAACGGCTTGTCGTTTCACCGCACGGACTGCCGCAATCGCGCGTTTCACGATGTCGTCATGTGACACGCGGATTGGGTCAAACATGACTCCCGCTTGCTTTGCATACTCGAAATCATCCGGTGGAGTGGATCGCGACCGCTCATCGCGCCAACCGGCAGATGTCCAGTAGGTGTCAAAGAGCACCTTCAACGCGCGACGGTCAGGAGGGGTAGTCATGTCTTTGAGAATAACTTACTAATTCTACCCGAGTTCGTTTTTTCCGGACCGTCCAGTGTCGACCTGCCCCGGCGCCACTGAGGATACCGCCCCCCGCCTACCAGGTCAACTCGGTTCGCGGCATTCTGGGGGATTGACGGGCAGCGCGGTCGTCGCGTCGCGCGCGACGAGCGGATGTCAGAGTACGGAGATCGGAAGTGCCGTTCCCGGCGGTTCATTTTGAGAACTTCATCCAGTCGATATCGACGGCTGCGTTCTTGCGGCTGATCGGATCGAACCAGAGTTCGACGATCCGGTCTTTCCAGGTTGCCGAATCGCTCAGGGAGAACACGTATTCGTGGAATGCGCCGTCGGCCTTGACGGGGAGAGCGGCGGTCTTGTCTTCCTGGAGGACGAGATTCTGGACGAGGGCGTTCTGGTCGGTTCCCCAATAGAGTTTCGTGGTCTCGGTTCCGTCGGCATCGGCGGAACGGACCCTCATGCGGACGACAAATGAGCCGTATTCTGAGGCGGGGAAGGGGGCGACTTTGATACGCATCTTTGTGCGGTCGTCGCGGGTGGTGTCGAGGTGCAGGCATCCGTCGCGGACGCGGAGGACGCCGGCGCCGTAAGGCTGGCGGTACCATCCTTCCGTCGAGGCGTCGAAGTTCCACTCGGTCCGGGCGGGGTGGACCATGGGAGGATAGTCGTAAGGCCCGAGGCCGAGCTGCTTGGGGGTGACGTTTGCGGGCCAGCCCTGTTCGGGCTTCTTGCAGAAGACGTCGCGGACGGCGTCGTACATGGCGAACCCGTATTCCTCGTTCGGCTCGATATAGCTCCCCTCCTGCCATTCGTTGATGGGGGCTAGCACGATCCTCTTGATCCCGTGCTGGCGGCAGAAATCGCGGGCCTGTTCACAAATCGAGCGGAACAGTTCCGGGGTGCGGCCGTAGATCACGGTGGCCTTTTGGAAGGAGCGGGGCTGATCGTTCCAGCCGGTGGGAAGGATCGGAATGAAGGGGAGCACGCCCGCGTCGGCCTGCTCCTTCCAGCTCTCCGCGACGGTCTCCTCGACGCATTGGTACGAGAAGCGGTTCCTGGTTCCCTTCGCGTCTTTGTCCTTGCAGCGCCACCAGGCCTGGTGGGAGTAGTTGTAGGTGGTGGTTTCGCGGAAACCCTGGTCCTTCGACGCTTGCAGGTTCTCTTTGGTGTACGGGCGTTTGAACATTTCGATGAAGTAAATCCCCTGAAAGCCCGCGTCGCGGGCGATCTGGTTGCTGAGCGAGAGCGCTCGTTTGGCGCCTTCGCCCTTGGCGAGTGTTTCGCCTTTGGCGGCGGCTTCGAGGATGAAATCACTGTCGAGCTTTTCCGACTCCCAGATCAGGACGACCGGTTTGTCGTCGATCCGGTAGTATTCGGGGGTGCTGAAATAGTGATCGATCCAGAATTTCGTGACCGAAACGATGTCGTCGGCCGAGTGCGACCCCGGGGCATCGTGGTTGGCCCACATGACGGCCCATTTCAGGTAGGAGCGGTATTTTGCCCGATAGAAGCCTTGGACCCAATGTTCGAGACGCCGAGCGCCGCGATCCCAGTACCAATCGACGAAGAAGGTGCCGATGCCGTGCTCGACGGCCCACTTGATCTGCCAGTCAATCACTTCCGGATTCCCTTCATCATACCAGCCGAGGAGCGGTTTGATGTTTGGAAGCGTCGTCTCGACCATGTCCCATTCGGCCATCTGGTCGGTGCCGGGGTAGTAGAAGGCGGCGATCTCCAGGTCGGATTGGACGGGGACCGGCTTGGGGACGTAGCCGGGGTTCTGCTCGGCCGCAAAGGCGGTCGCCGCGGCAAGGGAAAGGAACGTGCACAAGGAAACGAGTTTGCTGGTCATGATAGGGACCTGGTAAGAGTGATGGTGATTGAGTGACAGGGAATGGGGTTTGCTCGGACAGGCCTGAGTGTAACCGGGGAGGCCGGCGAAAGAAAGCGGAGGGTTTGGGGGCGGGCAATGGGGCTGTGCTGCGTTGGGCAGGTTGTCTTGAACAGGAGTTGGCGGAGGGATCGGAGACGGGGCTCCAGGCAGGGGAATTATTCGGGCAGGGGAATTGCTGACGGTGCTGCGTTGTTGAGGGGTGTCGTCGCGTGGCAGTGGTTGGCAAGCAAGCTGGGGCGCACGGGGATGGATTCACGCGGTTATTCAGGGCCGCCCGCCAAATGTTCTCTGCTATGTGTCGTAGTCACCATCCCATGGCGGGTGAAAGGCCATGTAGTTACCAGGGTGTAGTTCGATGTAGAGTTCGTCTTCGTCGTCTTCGGGCTCGCGTGGAATCAAGCCGAAGGTTGTGCCAAAGCGATTGACTTCGAACGGAGCGATTTCGATGTCGCGAAACTCAATCTTGCCAAGCGATGCAAGCCGTGCGGTGTAGAGTCGTCTGGCTTCGTCTTCGTGCACGATCGCACGGGGACCAAGCTCGTCAATCTTCGCTTCAATCAGCTTTCCGGTTCGATCGAACAGAAACAGTGCAATGAACTCGCAACCCGGGTCCTCACCGCGGGCAGGAACGAAAGGTGTCGTGAGAAAGAACTGCCTTCCATCCGCCGTCCACCCAATATGTTTTGCATGGTAATCGTCGTGACAGATTGGGAATGTCTCCGGGTACCCCTCTCGTTCATCATCGTTGTTGTCCTCAAGCTCGATCTTCTCCCATTTCCACGCCGTTTGCCACTCATCGGTCTGTTGCAGGAACGCGGCGAATGCACCAAGGACGTCGTCAAGGGTCGTGTCATCTGGATCCGTCCCGAAATGACTGTCCGCTGCCCCATCGTGGTATTCGAGTTGATAGGTCCCGTCGTCATGATGAAAAACTTGAATGTAGTGATCGTCATCGCGCGAAAGGACGATGAATTGGCCTGACGCGAGATTCGCAATGGCCAAGCGAACCGTCTCAGCCTCAGCCGTTTCCAAGAACCGGTCGTCATTGATGTTGAGTTGCATCGCTGTTCGGTGACCTCCTGCGTCAGAAGCCGGGCGACTTGCCCAGAACGGCGTACTTCTTATTCCACCCGAGTTCGTTTTTCCCCGGACAGTCCAGTGTTTGCCCGTCGCATCGGATTGTTGTCTGCCGTCACGGCCCACGTCTATTCCGACGCGTGTGTTCATCGTCGGTCGATGTCGGGGTCGAAGCAACGGGCGTTCGCTTAGATCGAGGTTTCTTCCAAGTCGAGAGTGCGACGACCATTGACCCGACGACGAGACCGACCAGACCACCGTACGGCCCGGCGAATCGATCAAACGTCCCGAATACGCCGCCAATCCCGCCGAGGAATACTCCGGCAACTGAATTCACGAATCGTTTCCCAAGCAGTGCGCAGACGGTTGCGCCGACGATCAGAGGTGCGAGCCGCCAAGATTCCATGGGCGTCCCTTTGAGCCTCGCATGATCGGTTTGGAGGCACAGGTAGACGAACGCCGGCAACAGGCAGACTACGATCGCGCTTCGGATCGGCACAGAGATGCCGCGACGGCCGGATACGACCTGGCGTTGTGATCGAGTTGTCTCGTGAGGAGTGGTCATGTGAGGCAAATAGCGACACGGATCACCGGGGCGGCGGATATGACTGTCCACTTGCTGTCGGGCGGACGGCGTCTCCGATGGATGCGATGGTTCTCCGAGATCAGCGACTCAATCGTCACCTGATGTGTCTACCTCGGTGTCTCGATTTCCAGTTTCTTCGTCGTTTGCTCTATCTCTTCGCGGACGCGAGCCAGTTCCTTCTCTTCATATGCCTTGCGTTCTTCATCGGTGATTACACCGTCGCGATTCGTGTCCAGCTCTGCTTTGAGTCTCAGAAAGTGTACCAAACCTTGTTCAAAACCCTCCCTGTAATCAGCTCGCGTGGACTCGTCGATTTGCTTCCATTTCGACTCGTCGGAAAATGCGTCCGACGTTCCCAGAAACGCGTCCATGCCGTGGAGAGCTATCCAACGTGGGTCGTAACTGCGCGGGTGTGTGCGGTCCCATTCGAGCACTTCATCAACCACCTTGCGCAGTTTGTCCGTGTCTTTGAAGGCAAACTCGTTGATGGGGGCGCCATACTGCAAGTTCAGGACCTGGACCGCTTGCCGAGCACTTATGTCCCGGCACTTGTTCGCATCGCTCCGAGCCCGCAGTTGCCCCAAGTAGAACCAGAACAGCGATTCGTTCTTCCTTCCATCGGAGAACATCGCGGATGCAGCGGCGTAGAGCGCCGGGGGTGCGTACTCGGCCGGGGTAGCGGTCACGTCGCGAATAGCGGCTTCCCTCGTTGAGCGACGGGCCAGCCGAGCGACGACGTCGCGAGTGGCGGTCGTATCAACGTCGGACAGGTCGCCACTGGGAGGAACCTCGACGATCACATTTGCCCCTGTTGCTGGAGGCTCTGCCTCCAACGCCTCGCCTGCGTCGTTTCGAGTGCAACCCAATGCGGTCGCGAGGCATAGGGACAAGCAGCAACAAATCCATGTCGCATCGGGAATCCGGCGCGCTTGGATGCGCATGTGGACGTTGCCTTTCGGAGAACTCATTGACTCCACCCGAGATCGTTCTATTGCGGACGCTCCAGTGTCTACCTGCCCGGATGCCACTGAGAATACCGCCCCCGCTGACCATGTCAACCCGGTTTGGCAGCAGTCAGGGGAGATTGACCGGCGTCCGAAAGGATTATGGTCTCAGTTCTGTGCCACTGGACATCCTGGCAGTGCTTACGTACCAGCGATGAGCAAGCTATCAAACTGCGGATTCGCAAGCAAGCGCGGGCAACGAGTTGCCGCAACTGGCAGATGCCGACCCAGGGCGATGCCCTGGGCTGGTATGTGGCTGCCCCTTCGGGGCGGAGAGAGGGCATCTAATCTCGCAACGGCAGATAGACCACAATCCGGGCGCTGATCTCTTCCTCCGGCATACACTCCGCGATGAGCAGGATGTCGTCGATCGTTGATCCGATGGACTGCTCGTTGGTGGTGACGATCAGCCCAGGGAGTTCCTCTCCTGCGGCTGACCGCTCATAGGCAAAGTGGACATCGGCGTCAGTTGCCAGTCGGAGCATCCGTCTTCTCCCGGGCACTTCGCCGTGCGAGCAAATCCTCGCGAGTGACGCGCGGGTGCTCGGACGCGATCTTCTTCTCCAGGTGGTTGGCTTCCTCCTGTCGCCGCTTCAGGTAAGCCCGCACCTCGTCACGGTGCCGGAGGTAATACGAAATAGCGGCATAGACATCGGCGAGTTGCAGGGTGTCGTAAACGCGAACCATCTCCTCTGGAGTCATGCCGTTCTCGTATTGCTCGACGACCAGGTCGAGGCTGATACGACTGTTGCCAATTCGCACAGCACCATCTTGCCCCATCTCGAGAGGGGGGGCATTAACGGGAAACGGCAAGGCGTTCGCAGTATTGCTCATCGGTCACCTCGGGCAAAGTGTTAGCCTTTCTTTTATCTTACGGGCAGTCGCCTGGTACGTCGAGTCATGCCGCATCGGAAGGACGGCAAGCGAGAACGAGAACGCGTACGCCGCGTTAAGTGCGGGTTCCTCTTCTCAGTTGCCCTTCCTCACGGAGGAGACGGACATATTGGTGCCGTCCGGCTACGTGCTGCCCGGGAGACCCAGCGTTGCAATGGCCATGCCCACGACACAGGGCAACCGGAACCACTGCCTCAGGCCAACAGATCTCGCAAACGCCCGTCCTGCATTTCCAGCCGCCCTTGATTTGGAACCGCATGGTCAGGACTCCATCAGCTCATCAAATTGGGCTCGTTATGGTCTCGGTTCGGGGGAATCGCACTGCCAACAAGTAGGCAGTGGCACACTCCTCACCGCTCAGTGCTCAAAGCTCCCGGAACAGCGGCATGTGGCGGTAGTAGACTTCGAGCATGAGGAGGTTCATGGCGGTGACGTAGAGGCGGCCGCCGGCGTGGCCCCAGCGGTCGCGGGCGGGTTGGACGGGGCTCCAACTGCCGATGAGTTGGCCTTTCTGAACCTGGGTCGATTCGAGGAGCGGGCGGAGCTTGTTGTTCCAGGCCGGCCAGTATTCGCCCTGCATCTGGAACATCACCTGGGTGGCGTAGTAGAGGTAGTAGACGTCGGCGGGGGTGTCTTCGGCGCCGGGGAGGTGCTGGCGAAGGTAGTCTGCGCCGGCGATCGTTTCGGGATGGGCCCGTTCGCGGCCGAGATAGAACCGCATGAGGAGGCCTTCGGCCGTCATGGCGGGGCTGGGAACGCGGCCCTGGCGCTGGGCGGGCGTGTCGAGGGCGTAGGGATTATAGCGGTATTGGGAGCCGTCCTGACCCTGGGCCAAGTCGAGCCAGCCGGAGACGCGGGCCAGGTTTTCGGTGGGAACCTCGATGCCGGCCATCTGGGCGCTCTTGAGGGCCATCAAGTGCCAACCGGAAACCGAGGTATCCGACTCCTGCCTAATGCGATAACGCCAGCCACCGCGGTCGGGATGTTGGGCCGCGAGGGTGAAGGCGATTGCCCGCTGGAGCGGGCCGCGGAGTTCTTCGTCCCAAGTCATGCCATAGGCCTCGCCGAGGGCGATCGTGGCGATGCCGTGGGCGTAGAACTGGGCGTAGAGCGTTTGGTCCGATTGATCGTTGAACAGGCTGCCGTCTTCCTGCTGGTTGGCAATCAGCCAGCGCAGCCCCGCGCCCACCTGGTTGCGGTACTTGAAGTCGACGTGGGTGTAGCCTTTGCCGAGGAAGGCGAGGAGGGCCAGGCCGGTGGCGGCCGTGTCGGAGTTCATCTCGCCCAGCGCGGCGTCTGCGGGCGAATCGACGACGCCTTGGGGCAGCCGATCGATGGCCCAGCGGCCGTCGGGGAACTGGCAGCGGGCGAGGAAGTGGAGCCCTTGTTCGACGGCCCGATCGGAACTGTCGGTGGCCCCGTATTTCCGGGCCGCTTCGTTGCGCTCGCCCGGGAAACGTTGCTTGAAGGCGGCCGCCGGCGGTTTCATGAGCGAGGCGTCGAGGGGCGGACGCCCCGCGGCCCGGTCGAGCATGAATCGGCCGGGTGAGGTGTGAACGACGACGCTTTCGGGCCGGGCAAGCGGGTTGGGAGTTCCCAACTCGGGCCCGGGAATTTCGCTCAGGCCGCCCGGTCCGGCCGCCTGGCGGATCGGCACGGAGGGGCCTGCCTGGAGCCGCTCGGCCTGGCTGCTCGCCGGGCCCGAACTGGGGCGCTGCACCATGTCGCGACTTGCGCCGGTTCCGGGCGAGTCAACGGACAAGGGGGCCTCGATCGACGGGCCGCTCAAGGGGCCGGGGAGCCGTCTGGGCAGCGAGGAAGTGGAACCGGCGGCCAGCATGTTTTCGGCGGGCCCCCCTGCCCCGCCCCGCCGCGCGGTCAGGGCCGCCGGGCCGGCTCCCATGGCCAGAGTGCCTTGCGTTCCGCTGCCGGCTGCTGCCTGAGCCAGGACGCCCGGGCCGGAATCGGCACCGAGCGATTCCATACGCTCGGCGGCCGTGGAAGGATCGGCCTCCGCCGCGGCCAGGCCGCCGGCTGCGAACGGGCCTGCTTCGGAGACGTTCTGCGATCCGGAGGTTCCGGCGGCTTGTGCGCCGGGGTCTGCGTCCAGCGGCATCGGGCCGGTTTCGGGGATTTCGGGGCCGAGTCCGCCGGCGCCGATCGTTCTGGGGGCGAAGGCCGTCCGCGACAGTTGCTCCAGGCCTCCGCCGCTGCTGCCTGCCGGAGCCATGGACGGATTGACGGTCTCCGCACGGCGAATGGGAACGGGATGGGCCTTCTCACCCCATAGGGTACCGGCCAGCGGATCGGTGGAAGCTCGACCGACGGCCATTTCGGTGGTCGTGCCGGTCATCCGCCGGGTGGGGCCTGCGACCGAGGCGTCGAAATCGGTATCGGGACGCGTTCCCTCGCCGGTTCCGGTGGCGGCCATCTGGTCGGCGGCGGGCAGGTTGGTCGGAGTCGTGGGCAGCGCCCGCGTCGAACGCGAGAGCGGATTGCCGGCGCCGCCGGAGTCGAGGGCGGGACGGTCTCCGGTGTGGGTTCGAGGACGTCCGAGTCGCGCCGCAACCTGAGGGGCGTCGAGGGTCGAAGTCTCGCCGGCCGGACCAGCGGAACCGGCGCCGGTCGCGGCCGGAGAATCGGCCCGGCGTGCCGCGCGGCTCGCGGTGCTTGCCTCAACCGTGCGCGACGGATCGGCGGAGGGCGTTGGGGTTGGCACATCCGTAGGACGAGATGCCGGCGCGTCGACCGCCGGACCGGTGCGAGCGGCCCGGGCGATGGCCTGGCTTGCCACGCCCGTCGGATCGGTGGACTGGGGTGATACAGCGGCACGTCGGCTCTGGGGAACGAGTCGATCGGGAGACGAGGGGGGCGCGGCTACGGCCGCTTGAGCCGACGGCCGCACGTTCGCCCGCAGGTCGCTCCGCAAGATCGACGAGGCCGACCGGGCAGCCTCGCGGTTGGGCGATGCTTCGGCTTGTGCGGCAGGCACATTAGGCAGATCCATGGCTGCCGGTTCCGATTCCAATGACCGGACTTGACGGGCGGTCGGGCGTGGCTGGGAGTAGGCCAACGCGGGCGTTGTTTGCTGCGACTGCCGGTCGAGCTGTGCGCGGGTCACTGCCAGACGATCGTCCAACATCTGTCTGGCCGGATCGGGCGCCGGGGCCTGCTCGACGCGGCGTTGTGCGCGGGCGTCCTGGGCGGCCATGGTCGGTTTCGGTTCGGCGGCCGTCCGCGGCGTCGCGGGTTGGGGGATCGGTTCGTTCGGTTCGGGACGGTCCGGAGTCGTCTGGCGGCTCAGTCGGATCCCGGCCGCTCGATCGGCCTGGAGCGGCACCGAACTTTCGGCGCGGTCCATCCGCAGGGGGCTGGGCGGTTCGTCGGGGAGCGTTTGGGGAACGGGGGCCGGCTGCTCGGCCACCACCTCGTGTTCCTTCGCCTTCTTCTCCACCTCCAAGGGCTGGCTTTCGCGCGGCGGTACGGCCTCGACGGGCTTTTCGAAGCTTTGCGGCACGTCGGTGGGCGAGATTTGCGAAATGTGGTAGTCGGGCACGACCGTCAGCTCGTCCTCTTCCGACAACAGTTCGCGCAACTCTTCGGCCCGCCTGGCAATCACTTCGAGGTACTGCTCGTGCAGATATACTCCGAGCCACAAGTGGATGATCAAACCGAGCAGTAGGCAGAAGAGGACGCGGCGGGCGATCCAGCGCTGCAGGCAGACGACGGCCAGCATGGCCGCGACGGCCGCCAACGCCACGGCCGCCAGACGGCCCCAGCCCGTCTGAATGACGGCCGGGTCGCGGAAGTCGAGGAGGTTGGGATCGGGGAACGTACTGGTAGCGCCCACGAATCCGGCGGCCGCTGCGGCGATCAAGAGAATGCCAAGATTGATCGGCCAGAGCTGCTCGTCGAAATCGCGATCGTGAGTCGGATCGAGTCGGGTTTTGTTGGCGGAACTCACGAGGGAGGGTTCAGGGTTCGGGGTTCAGGGTTCGGGGTTCAGGGTTCGGGGTTCAGGGTTCGGGGTTCAGGGTTCGGGGTTCAGGGGTCAGGGTTCAGGGGTCAGGGTCTTGCTTGTCCCGTTCTCACCTGAGACCAGTCCTCATCCACTTTCTCTGCGGGTGGTTATTTTGTAGTCGTGTATTTTGGCTCTGTTGCAGGCGTTCATGGCGGCGACGAGGTATTCGACCTGGCAGCGCCGATCGGCGCGGAGGATGACGGAGGCGCGGCCCGGGTTGTTGACGCGGGCGATCTTGAGGGCCTTTTCCAGTTCGCCGAGCGTCAGTTGCCGCCCGGAGACGAAGTAGCGACCCGCATCGTCGATATTGACGATCGTCTCGCGGGGCTTGCTGGTGCGGGGTTGGGCTTCGCTGGCGTCGGGCAGGAGCACGTTCATCTCCCGCTCTTCCTCGGCAAACTTGGTGGCCACGAGGAAGAAGATCAACAGCAGGAACACGACGTCGATCAGGGGCGTCAAGCTCAAGGTCGAGAGGGCTTCGCCCTTTTTCAGATTGACGGCCATGGCTGGGTCTGGGGACTGGCTGGACAAATGAGTGGTGGGAGTATCGAAATACGAAGCTCGAAATGCGAAACAAATTCAAGAGGGGAAAACCGGAATGTTCAAAACACTGCGTCCGGCCTGACTTTCGACGTTTGAGACATTTTTCCTTTCGTTACTTGAATTTGTTTCGGATTTACTTCTTCTGTTGTGCTTGTTCGGCACGTGCGGCCTGCTCGGCGGCGCGGCGTCTTGCTTCGCCGTTGTCGCGGGGAATGGGGTATCGCGGGAACTCGGAGGCGTCGCGGGTTTCGTGGTTGGCACGCAACCGCCCCTCGAATCGCTCCAAATGAGGAAGGATCCTGGCCACTCGTTCATCGAGCTCTCGAAACAGTCGTTGGATTCGTCCTTCGAACATGTGGGCGAGGATGGCGGCGGGAATCGCCACAGTGAGCCCGGCGAAGGTCGTGACCAACGCCTTGTAGATCCCTTCGGCCAGGTAGTCGGCCCGGTTGGCACCCGGTTGCAGGTTGGCGGTTTCGAAAAAGGCCTGAATCATTCCGCCCACGGTGCCGAGCAATCCCAGCAGGGGGGCGATGCCTGCCGCCAAGCTCAGCCAGCGGACATTGGCATAGAGCCGGCCTGCCTCGCGATCGCTGGCGTCGCGAAGGGCCTGCTCCACCTCGCCGTGGGGCCTTCCGAGGCGAAGGAGCATATCCAGGATCACCCGGGACGCAGTCGACGGATACTTCTGGCACAGGGCGTAGGCCCGTCGCGGATCGAGCCCGCCCTTCTGGCCTGCCAGGCGATCGAGGCCGTCGAAGAGCACGGGGGGAAGAACCTTCCGCCGCCGCAGGGCGATCATCCGCTCCAGGCCGAAGGTGACGACGATGAGCGACACGAAGCTGATGGGAATCATCAGCATTCCGCCTCGCTGGGCCAGTTCCCAGAGATCGATTCGCGGTGAGGTGGTGGCTGAAGCGATCATGTCGTTGGCAGATTGTTCGCCCGGCTCCTCGCTGGCCAGGGCTGCTTCTGCCAGGGCGCCGGCGTCGACGATCGGTTGATCGGTCTCGGGAGTATTCGAGACCGGTTCGGAACTCGGTCCGCCGGTCGGCGGCTGTTCCTGGGCAGATACGACCGCGGAGAACAGCAGTCCGACGGCCAGCAAGGCATACCACGCCGGCATCGGTGTTTGCGGAAACGATCGCGCTGAATGGGGGTTCATCGTCTTGACTCGGGTGGGTAAGGAGGGTCGGGGGGACCCATGGTGGCAGGCAGCACTCTGAGGGGAAGCCAGTTGTCCTCGCTTATGCGTCGGGTTGGTTCGTCGCTTACGCGTCGGGTTGGTCCCTCGCTTACGCGTCGGGTTGGTCCTCGCTTACGCGTCGGGTTGGTCCTCGCTTACGCGTCGGGTTTCTTTCGTCGCTTACGCGTCGGGTGGTGTTACTTCTTGAGTTCGGCGAGGCGTTCTTTGGCGGCGGGGGCGGTTTCGGCGTTGGGGAACTTGGTTACGAGTTCCTCGTACATCTTTACGGCTTGGGTTGTTTTGCCCAGCACCTCAAAGCAACGTCCGGCTTCGTAGCCGGCCTCGGACTGCCAGCGGGGCACGCTGTAGCCGTAGATCACCTTGAAGAAACTCTTCACCGCTTCGGTATGCTGCTTGGCGGCAAATTGGATCTCGCCGATCATGAACTGGGCCTTGGCGGCCGTTTCGGTGCCGGTCTTGGCGATGACCTGCTCGTAGAGTTTCAGGGCCTCGTCGGGCTGCCCCATGTTTTGCAGGGCCCAGCCCTGCTCGCAGAGCATCTGGGGCAGGTAATTCGAGTCGGGAAGCTCCTTGGCGCCCTTCGAAAGCCAATCCAGGCTCTCCTTCCATTGTTTCAACTGCCCGGCGGACTGGCCAGCGTGCAGGAACACCAAGGCCTGAAAATCCTTGTTGGCCAAGCCCTCCACGGCAGCGTAGGCCTTGAGTGCCTCGGCGTACTTCTCCTGTTCATACAGGCATTCGGCGACCATGAACTGGGCGTCGGCCCGAAGGGGGCCGTCGGTGAATGTCTTGACCTGGTAATCGAAGGTCTGCAGAGCGCCGGGATAGTCTTTCTTATGGTAGTAGGACCAAGCCAGCTTGTGGGCTGCCTTCTCCCCGAGCGGAGTCTTGCCGGCCGCTTCCATGGCATCGTAGTAGGCAACGGCTGCCTTGTCGTAGTCCTTCTTGTCGTAGAAGAACTCGCCGATGTGGTGTTGCGCCTCGGCCGCCAACCCGCTCTTGGGCGAATCCTTGGCCAGCTTGGCAAATTCGGCCACCGCTTCCTCGCGGTGCCCGTCGAGCAGGAGCGCCCAGGCCAACTGATATCGGGCGTTTTCGGCGCCGGCGTACTTGGGGGTGGTTTCCAACAGCTTCGACAAGGTGGCGGCCGCCGCGCCGTTCTGTTCCAGGCCGAGTTGGCACAATCCGAGAACGTAGGCGGCGTCGGCCTGCAAGTCGGCCGGCGGCTTTCCGGAGAGGACGGCTTGCAGGTCCTCTCCGGCCGGTGCGAACTTTTTCAACTGCTGACGGGCCAGCCCGCGGACGTATCGCACGCGCAGGGCCACTTCATGTTGCGGGAATTCGTCAAGATAGGTAGTCAGGGTGTTCTCTGCGGCCGCAGCATCCTTGCGGGCCAATTGGGCGCAGCCCAGTTCGTGTAAGGCATGGGGTGCCAGGGGACTGTTTGGCCAACGCTGGACCAGTTCCGCATAAGCCTTCTCGGCCGCCGCGTAGTCGTTCCTGGCCGATTGGTATTCGCCAAGCCGGTAGTGGGCTTTGTCGAGTAATCGACTGTTAGGGAAGTCGTGGATCAGACGCGCGATCGCCTCGACGGCCTTGTCGATCTGGTTCTGCAGGCGATAGCTCTCGGCCAGGGCCAGCCACGACTCGTCGGCCCGCCGCCAGGGAGAATCACCCGCCAAGGCGGCTTGAAGGTAGGGCGTGGCCTGGGCGGGCTGGCCGGCATCCAGCAGATTTCGGCCCACCACGTGGTTGGCTTCGGCCAACAACTGGGGGTCGCGAATCTCGGGCAAGACGGGTGTGAGCAGGGCCACGGCGTCGTCGGACTTCTTCAGCAGTTGCAGAGCCACACCGCAGCGGACCTTCCAGAGCAGCACGTCAGGATGATCCGGGTACTCGGCCAGGAGCCGGCGGTAGAGTTTCTCGGCTTCGGCCGGTTGGTTCCGTTGCAGTTGTGCTTCGGCGGCCACTTGGAGGACGTCGGGCATTCGCGCGTGCTTGCCATAGGCCGCCAGAAAGGCCGAGGCGTGTTTCCAGGCCTCGTCGTTTTGTCCCAATTCCAGGGCCGCGAAGGCCGCCATGTAGAGCGCTTGGGGGGCCGACTCATCCTTAGGGTACTTCGACGCCAGTGCGGCGTAGCGTGCCGCAGACTCCGCTTTCCGATCGGGAAGCTCGTAAAGAGCGTCGGCCTGATCCATCAGCAGAGCGGGAGCAAGGGGCGAATTCTGCGCCGCAGCGGCGGCCTTCTCGGCGATTTGGAGTGCTTCGGCCGGTCGTCCCAGGCGGAGGAGACTTCGGCTCGTCCAATGGGCTGCCTCGGCGGCTGTGTCGCCGCCCGAAGCGAGCAGGTCGCTGAGCGTGACCAGGGCCTGATCGAACCGATCGGCCAGGTAGTAGCACTTTCCGGCCGCCAGCGTGGCGCTGTCGGCGTATTGCGACTTGGGGAACTTGCCGCGAATCGACGCGTAGAGATCGCCTGCCCGCACGTACTGCCGGGTCTTGGCGAAGGCTTCGGCCTGGCGGAAGGTGGCCAGGTCGGCCATGGCGAAGCCCTCGATCGCCGCCGCTTCGGCGAAGTAGCCGGTGGCGTCTTTCGACTGGTCGAGCGCCACCAGCGTTCCGCCCCGCCGCACGAACACCTCCCCGGCCAGGGCGTGGCTACGGTACTTGGCGAGGAACTGATCGTAGGTCTTACCCGCCTCAGCCTGTTTGCCGAGTTCCTCCTGGGTAACGCCCAGGGCGTAGAGTATGTCGGGAGTCAGCTTGTGATCGGGATAGGCCTGAAGTGTTTTCTGGTATAGTTGTTCGGCCTGTTCTTTTTGGCCCAGAGCATAGGCGCATTCGGCCTCGTAGTACTGCGCCTCGGCATGATGCTTCCCCTTGGGAAATTTCTGGGCCAGAGTCTTGAAGGTCTCCTGCGCCGCGCGGAAGGCATCGGGTTTGTCGGGCGACCCCATGGCGAACCGGCTTACGCCGAGGAAGAGGTAGGCGGAATCGAGGAGTTCGAAGTTCTCGTTCCCCTTGTCCGCGATCAGCTTGGCCAGAATGTCGGCCGCCTCGGCCAATTTGCCTTGCTGGTAGCGGCAGACTCCCAGGTAGTACTGGGCGTGAGCGGCACGGGAATCCTTTGGGTAGTTCTTGAGGAACGTGGCCCAAGCGCCGGCCGCCTCTTCAAAGGACTCGATCCGCTGAAGTCCCACGGCCGCTGCATACTGGCGGGTGGCTTCCGGGTCGGGGTCCTGGCTCAGGGCGTTGTGCCAGAGCAGGCCGCCGAACACCATCCCCACCATCAACGCAAGCCGGCAAGCCAGAGCCGGCCGGCGCCACAACGACTGTTTCGGGTTCCCTCCGAATTCCATAAGGCCGCCTCCTCGAACGCCTTCTTTCTATCCTAGAGCGTCTAACTGGTAGATTCTCTTCGCCCTCCTGCCGCATGACCGTTCATAATAGCGAAACCCGTCCGCTCCGTGGAGCGATTGGCACGAACTCCCCCAAATTGGCTGAGGAACCATTGGAAACTCGTTTGTTTGGGGCGATAATGGAAGAAGGCTCTCCCTCTATCGAGGGAAACTGTCTCTTCTTCTCGGGAGTCGATCGTCGTGAAACACTGTCTTGTCACCGGTGGTGCCGGCTTCATCGGCAGCCACCTGGTCGAATACCTTCTCGCTCAGGGGCACCACGTCTCGGTGGTCGACGATGAGTCGACAGGCACGAGAGATAACCTTGCAGCGGTAATTCGCCACCCCAATCTGGACTACTCCAAGGGAACGGCGGCGGATCGCGAGTTGATTCGCCGCAAACTGCTCCGCGCGGAGGAGGTGTACCACCTGGCGGCGGCGGTTGGCGTTCAACTGATCGCCAGTTCGCCGATCCATACGATTGAAGCGAACGTCTATCCGACGGAAATCGTGCTGGACGAACTGGGGCGGATGCACGAAGACGGTCACAACGTGAAGGTCTTCCTGGCCAGCACGAGCGAGGTTTACGGCAAGAACCCGAAGGATGTGTACGAAGAGGACGACGATTTGGTTTTCGGTCCGACGACGCGACCGCGGTGGTCGTACGGCGTTTCCAAGGCGATCGACGAGTTCCTTGCCCTTGCCTACTGGAGCGAACGCGGGCTTCCCGTGGTGGTGGGGCGGTTCTTCAACGTGGTCGGCCCCCGGCAGTCCGGCGCCTACGGCATGGTGCTGCCGAGGTTCGTCGAGGCGGCCTTGAAGGGCGTGCCGTTGACGGTCCACGACGACGGCCTGCAGACACGGTGCTTCGCCCATGTGAGCGACGTGGTTTACTCGATGACGACGCTGATGAATACGCCGGCGGCCGTGGGACGCGTGTTCAACATCGGCAGCGAGTCGCCGATCTCCATCCTCGATCTGGCCCGAAAAGTCATCGCGGCGGTCGATCCTTCGCTGGACGTGCGGTTTCAGAGCTACGAGGAGGCGTACTCGGCGAACTTCGAAGACTGCCGGAGCCGCATTCCGAGCCTGGCCAGGCTTCGCTCGACGATCGACTACGAACCGAAGTACGCCCTGGACGACATCATTCGGGAAGTGGTTGCCTGGAAGCGCCAGGCTCTGGAGACGGGCGGACAGAAATAGACGATCATGGCAGTCCACACGATTCGGCTGCGAGCTCCCTGGAACCGTCGCCGTGAAGACGATCGCGATCTCTGGCAAAGAGCGTTCGGGCGACCGACGAATCTGTCGGAGGATGAGACCGTCCGTCTCGTCTTGCATTGCGAATCGGCGGGTACGTTGGTGGTGCTCAATGACGTGGTGTTGGGAACAGCCGGATCGGGGAACGAGCGCGACGCCTTTGACGTGACGGAAAGGCTCGAGGTGCGGAACAAGCTCACACTGAGCATGCTGCACGATGAGCACGTCGATAGGGAGAGCTGCCGGCCGCCTGCCGATGTTTGGCTGGAGATTGAGGTGACCTGACCATCCACGCCCATCGCTACGCTCTGAGCGTGCCACCCATGAATAATCCGGGCTGAACGGGCGTTCTACTGCCGGGCTCACGTCTTGCGCAGCACGATCCAGTCGCCTAGGGAAGGGAACAATTGGGCGAGGGCGAACAGCAGGCGAGCTTTGGCCGGCATGACGATCTCCGGCTTGCGGCGCTCGCAGGCGTGGAGGATGGCACGGGTCAGTTTTTCCGGCGGGATGGCGCCGACCTTAACGCCGGCTCCCGGCCGCCGAGCCCGTTCGGGAACGTCTTCCAGTCCTTCCAGCGGGTAGAGCCGGGGATCGTCGCGGGCGATGGGGCCTGGGCAGACGAGAAGCACGTGCAGTCCTTCGGGTCCCAGTTCCAATCGCAGTTGCTGCGAGTAGGCCGCCACCGCGTGTTTGCTGGCCGGGTAAGCGCCGACCCAGCGGGAGGCCGATTTTGCCGCCAGCGAACCGATGTTGACCACGTGGCCCCGATTGGGGAGCAGATGGGGAACGGCCGCCCGCGTGCAGCGGACGGTGGCGATCAGGTTCAGTTCGATGAGTTCGCGGAACTGTTCCGGCGTGGTGTCCAGCACTTTGCCGCGCATGGAGCGACCGGCATTGTTGACCAGCACGTCGAGACGCCCGAAGTGTTCGACGGTCTGGGCGAACAGGGCCTCGACGTCGGCCTGATCGGTCACGTTGGCCGTCAGGCCGAGGACGTCGCGTCCTGCGGCCTTCATCTCCTCGGTGACGCGATGGACGTCGCTCGCTTCGAGGCCCACGATCACGAGCTTGGCGCCTGCGTCGGCAAAGCCCCGGGCGATCACGCGGCCCAATCCGCTGGAACTGCCGGTGACCAGCACGACCTTGTCGCGAAAGTAGCTCATGCGTCGACTACTCGGCTTCTTTCTTCGTCATGAAGCCTTTGAGGAACCAGCCGTTGTCCTCGCTGACGCCGAAACCGCCGGCCGTGCCCAGGTGACGCCGAACCGCGTCGAACTCGGGCAGCTTGCTCCCGTCGACTTCTTGCTGGCGGAGAACCCCCTTCTTGCCGGCGCCGAAGACGGTGTTGAGCATGCGCCCAAGCATCGTCTCGCTCTCGGGCATCTTCCCCTGGCGGATCAACTCGTAGGTGGCGCGGTATTCCTTGTCGGTTCGCGAGAAGACCCAGGCGCAACGTTCTTTGCCAAGGTCCTTGACCTTGTCGGCAATGACCTGGAAGTCGACGGCCGAGGCGAGAGTGTCGCGTTCTTCGCGTTTCTTGAGGACTTCCACAAGGTAATCCAAGTGCGACGAGATGTACAACTGGCCGTTGGTGACGGTGATGGCGGCGTTGGGGAACAGTCCCGGCCCTTCCATCTCTTCCTCGGCGGCTTCCTGCTCCAGCGGGTCCTCACCCGGGAACGCTAAGGAGATCTGGGGAACGAGCGGTTTCTCTTCGGGAGGGACGACTTCATAGATCAGCAGCTTGAGATCCTCCAAGATACGCTTTTCGACGTGCTCTTCCGCTTGAAGCAGCTTCTCGATAGCCTTCGCCACGGCCGCCTCGTTCGTGACTTCGATCGCGATCAGGATTCGCTCGCTGGTCGTCGTGATCGGCGTGATGAAATCGGTGATGATCGTCACTTGACTTCCAAGCTGATCGATCAACTCGATTTCCAGGTCGATCTGAGGTCCGTGCGGATCTTCTTTCAGACCGGCAAGAACGTCGGGCCACGCACCCGGCTCTCCGATGACCTCGTCAGCCAACGGCCCCAGATTTTTGAAGGCGTTGCGGATGTCGACGAACGACGTCGTGTAGGTGGCCACGTCGCGAGGGACCCAAGCCTGGGGAACGCACTCCGCCTTGTTGGGAAAGCTGAGCATCTTCATCGACTTCTCGTAGGGCGGCGGGGCACTGACCATCGTGCGATGGATGAACTCGTAACCCTCGGCCGCGAAGCTCACGTGTCCCCCTATGCCGGCCATGGCTTCGAAACCCGTGTTCCGAAGGGTCTCGGTCAACGGCCTGGCGCGGCGCCGCTGGTGTTCGGGGATGCCGGATCGAACCGCCTCGGCGTATCCGAACATCTCGATGAACCAGCGAATCTGCGGCACGTTGTCCTTGCCGGCATCCTCGGCGCAACGTTTCATTGCGGCCTGAAAAGTGGGAACGTCGGCCAGGCACTTGGCGTCGCTCCCGGCCTGGCGCTCCAGGACGGCTCCCATGGCCGCGGCGCTGTCGGTGACGATCACCAGATCGCCGTGGAGCAGCAGGGCGGCGTGACGCTGCGGCTCCTCTTCGTCGTCGGGATTCTCCTTGGGGATGTCGAAAACATCGACGTCCAATTCGCCGATCTTCTCGGTTCGCTTGACTGCCTTTTGTGCGATGAGATTTGCGGCGGCCTTTTTCAGCAACTCCGCGGCCTTTTCCTCGTGGCCGGTCACGTCGACAAGCAGCACGAGCGCCGACTGCTCCGGTCCGGGTTGCAGCAGGGCGACAGCCACCTCGCCCGAGGGCACGCCGCGGAGATCGTCGATCGTGAGCCCCAGTTTCTCCCGCACGCCGACCCATCGCTCTTCAAACTGCCGCTGCGCATCCTTGCGAAACGGCTCCATGATCGGATCTTTCATGAGTTTGCCGACCTGGGTCTCGTTCCAGTGGTCGACCAGGTTCTTCATGTTGGTGACCGAGAAGAAGCCCTTCGTGGTGTCGGGCAGCAATTTCTCGCTGGGCTCAACCGCCCAAAGCGGCGTTGCCAGGGCGGCAATCACCACGAGAACAACGCTCAACGTGCAGACACGTGAATGGGGCACAATAAGCCTCCTAGTTGCCGAAAAGTTGGACGTCAGCTTTCGAGATATTCTTGCATCGCAGGGTCGCCGGCCAATTCGAGCAGTCGCTCAACTGCGACCGGCCGACTCCCGTTGGTCGCGACTCTATGTGAAGATCGGGCAATGTTCGAGGTTGGGAATACTGTGCGGTTCCGAGGTTTGACATCTCCCCATCTGTCTGGGGGGGCGCACAGGGATTCCGACCGGTCCTACCATCCGGACTCGGGGACGATTTCTTGTGTGAGGTTAGCCGGAATAGCCAATTCTCGCAAGATCGGTCAACAAAAACGGCACTCCCGACGCATTCCCATTGTGTTCGTCACCTGGCGCAGGCGACTTCAACGGAAACCGCATATTCGGCGGAAGACACTGGGTTCCTGGACGATTTCCGTCGAGCCCACCATAATCTCAGCTAATCGAGCGACGATGGTGCATCTGTCTTCAGGTCCAAGCCCTATTCCCCCCCAGGTCGAGCGTCGACAGAACGAATCCCATGAGCGAATTTGAACTCGAGAGCCTGAGTAACGACCCCGTCCACGGCTATATTCCGTTTACGTCTCCCGAAACGGTGGCAAAAGGCGAAGTGGCCGAGCGACAGATGATCGATCATCCGTGGATTCAGCGTCTTCGCCAGATTCACCAGCTTCAAACGGCGTGGTGGGTCTTTCCGGCGGCCGAACACACGCGGTTTCAGCATGTTTTGGGGGCCATGCATTTGGCGAGTCGGGCGGCGCAGAAACTGTATCCCAGTCTGCACCGCGTGTGCGACGACGTTCCCAGCCTCGGCTATGTCGAGACCCTCATGCGGATGGCCGCCTTGCTCCACGACGTCGGACACGGCCCGTTTGGACATTTCTTCGACCAGCATTTTCTGGCGGACTACGGGCTGACCCACGAAACGTTGGGGAGCGAGATCATCCGCCGGCGTCTGGCCGACCTGCTGGTCGGAGTCCGGCGGAATCCGAACAGCCGCATGGACGACCACGAGCGGCTCGATCCGGAGCAGATCTGCTTTCTGATCACGCGTCCCACGGGGGCGACCGCCCAGCAGCCTCAATGGTTGTGTTTCCTGCAATCGCTGTTCTGCGGTCTCTATACGGTCGACAACATGGACTTCGTGCTTCGCGACGCTTACATGTCGGGCTACAGTACGCGAGCCTTCGACCTGGCACGCATTCTCTACTACACGTCGTTTACGGAAAAAGGCCTGACGATTCACGAACGGGGCCTTGCCGCGCTGGTGCGGTTCATTGCCGTGCGAGCCGATCTCTTCCGCGCCATCTACTTCCACCGCACGGTTCGCGCCATCGACCTGACCTTGCAGGATCTGTTTGCGGAAAGCAAGCCGTTTCTGTTTCCAGGAAACCCGCTGGAGCACCTGGACGACTACCTCCATCTGACCGAGTGGTCGCTGCTGGTTCGCGTGGCCTCGTGGCAGAACAGTACGGACCCGACCATTCAGGAACTGGGCGAGGGCTGGACCCGCTTTCTGGGGCGAAACGTTCGCTGGAAGATGGCCTGCGAACGGACGATCTTCTTCCAGCCGGGGCAGTCGGAGCAGGCCAGCATCTTCAGCGATCACCATCTCTTCGAGGCGGCCATACGCGGGCAGCTTCCCGCCGAGCTTCGCGGTCTGCCGCTGCGTTTTGATCCGGCGCGGCACGTTCATCGCCCCGGGGCCCACGCCCCTGCGGCGGGGCAGAATTTTCTTTACGACTCGGTCACGCAACGAATCCGCCGACTCGACGATCGAGAACTGTTTCGGCAGATTCCCCTGAGTTACCGTCTATGTCGGATCTACGCAGAAGACTCCGGGCACAACGCGGAACTGGCCGCCGCCATGGACCGCCTGATGTCCGACCGAGTCGACGATGTGACCAATATGTGACGCGGCACGGCCCGATCTGAAAATGGTGGGCTGAGTCACACTTCTGAGGGTTGCCGAGGGCCCCGCGGCATACTTTCGCCCGGCATCCGCCTGCTCTAGAATGGGGGCTGATCGCCGCGCCGGTGCGGCATCGTTGCGAGAGGCCAGATTGCGACCATCGGAAGTTCCGGATGCATTGGATTCTTGGATTTCTCCCACTGATCCTCAATGTCGTCTGTACGATCCACGTGCTGAAGACGGGGCGGCCGGTCTATTGGGTATTCATCATCTGGTTGCTGTATGGCGGAATCGGGCCGGCAATTTACTTCTTTGTGGAGATCCTGCCTGACTTGCAGCGGAATCGTACGGTTTCGCAACTCGGGTCGGGTCTGGCCACCGCGGTCAATCCGGGTCGCCACGTTCGCAAGCTGGAAGAGGAACTGGAGATCTCCGATACGGTCAAGAACCGTCAGCTCCTGGCCAAGGCGTACGTCGAAGCCCGGCGGTTCGATGAGGCGATCGAGATGTTTCGAAGCTGTCTGAAGGGGATCTACAAGGACGATCCGCCCGTGCTTCTGGCGATGGCGGAGGCCCAGTTCCTCAATCGGACGCACGGCGATGCGTTGGCCACGCTGGAGCGGCTTTCGGGCGTGGACGGCAACTTTCGCCCCATGGAGCGCCGGCTGTTGCTCGCGCAGGTTTACGAGGCACTCGATCGCAACGGGGAGGCCCTGGGTGAATACGAGTCGCTGGCCAACCAGTACCCCGGTGAAGAGGCCCGTTGCCGGTACGGGCTCCTGCTCGTCAAAGTGGGCCAGGCCGACAAGGCCCGCGATGTGTTTCAGCGGATCCTCCTGAGTGCACGCCGTTCGCCGCGCTACTATCGCAAGGCCCAGCGGAAGTGGATCCAGACGGCGAAGCAGCACGTGGCGAGGTGAGGGTGGGAGGCTGGCCGGAGAATGGTGGAATGGTGGAATGATGAGGCTTGCGATCACTGGGTTCTTCTGATAGAGGTGTGTTTGTTCTATGTCTGATCACGATCAATATGAAAATCCTTTGATTACGCGGTACGCTTCGCGGGAGATGAGCGAGGTCTTCAGTGCGCAGCGGAAGTTCAGCACTTGGCGCCGGTTGTGGGTAGCCCTGGCGGAAGCGGAGGCGGAACTGGGTCTGAAGATCACGCCCGAGCAGATCGCCCAACTCAAGGCGCATGTCGACGATATCGATTTCGAGGCAGCCGCCCGGCATGAGAAGATCCTCCGGCACGACGTGATGGCCCACGTACACACGTACCGCGACGCATGCCCGGAGGCGGGCGGGATCATTCACCTCGGTGCGACGAGTTGCTACGTCACGGACAACACCGACCTGCTCCTGTTCCGCGACGCCTTCAAGCTGGTTCGCAAGCGACTGGTGGCGGTGATCGACCGGCTCGGGCGTTTTGCGGCCGAGTATCGCGATCTGCCTTGCCTGGGTTTCACTCACATGCAGCCGGCCCAGCCCACGACCGTGGGAAAACGGGCCTGTCTGTGGGCCTACGACTTCGTCCTCGACCTGGCCGAACTGGAGCATCGCCTCGACTCGCTCAAGGCCCGCGGCCCCAAAGGGACCACCGGCACCCAGGCGAGCTTTCTGGAACTGTTTGGCGGCGACCACGACAAGGTGCGCAGGCTCGAAAGACTCGTTTGCGAGAAGATCGGTTTCGAGGCCGCCTATGCGGTGACGGGGCAGACCTATACGAGGAAGATCGATTCGCAGGTGATCGGCGTTCTTTCGGGAATCGCGCAGAGTGCCCATAAAACGGCCACCGACCTGCGTCTCTTGGCCCACAAGAAGGAAATGGAGGAACCGTTCGAGACGTCCCAGATCGGTTCGTCGGCCATGCCCTACAAACGCAATCCCATGCGGTGCGAAAGGATCTGTTCGCTGGCCCGCTATGTCATGGGGCAGGAAACCATCGCGTCGGCCACGGTAGCCACCCAGTGGATGGAACGCACGCTCGACGACAGCGCCGTCCGCCGGCTCATGCTTCCCCAGTCTTTCCTGGCCGTCGACGCCGTGTTGATCCTCTGCCAGAATGTGACCAGCGGGTTGGTCGTCTATCCCAAGGTGATCGAGAACAACCTGCTTGCCGAACTGCCCTTCATGGCCTCGGAAAACGTCATGATGGCCGCGGTCGAGGCGGGCGGAGACCGGCAGGAATTGCACGAGCGGATTCGCAAGCACAGCCAGGCGGCCGGGGCCGCCGTGAAGAACGAAGGACGCCCCAACGATCTGCTGGAACGCCTGGCCGCCGATCCGATGTTTGCCGCCGTCGACATCCGGGCGGCAACCGATCCGGCAAAGTACGTCGGCCGGGCTCCGCAGCAGGTCGACGAGTTTCTGGCTGAAGTTGTGGCCCCCATACGAGAGCGGTATCCGGAGGCCTTGGCAACGTCGGCGGACGTGCAGCTTTGAAATCCGAAATGCGAAGCACGAAATCCGAGACAAACCCGAAATCCGAACATCAAAGGCTCAAAATAAGACAGTGCGACGGCAGACAAACACAGCGATTGAGTGACGACACGAGACGATCAGCTCACTAAACAGGAGAAACCAGTATGCGCATCTTGTGGGCCACAGCATTCCTGATTTCACTTTCTCCCATTTTGCCGATACAGAACACGGTCGGGGCAGAAGCGGACAAGCGTCCGAACATCCTCTTCGCCTTCGCCGACGACTGGGGACGTTATGCCAGCGCCTATGCGAAGCTGGAGCCGGACGGGCCGAGCGACGTGATCAGCACGCCCAACTTCGATCGCGTGGCTCGCGAGGGGGTGCTGTTCACCAACGCCTTTGTGAATGCACCCTCGTGCACGCCTTGCCGCAGTTCGCTGCTGTCGGGGCAGTACTTCTGGCGAACGGGCCTCGGTGCGATTCTGCAAGGAGCCGTCTGGGACGCCTCGATTCCTTCGTATCCACTCATTTTGAAGGACGCCGGTTACCATATCGGCCATACCTATAAGGTCTGGTCGCCGGGGACCCCGGCTAACGCCCCCTACGGAGGGAAAGAGTTTGCCTATGTGCAGCGCGGCGGGCACATGAACCAGTTCTCCCAGTTCGTGAGCAAGGCCGACGATCACGAGGCGGCCAAGCAGCAGATCATGGGCGAGGTTCTGGGCAACTTCCAGGATTTCCTCGCCGGTCGCGGCGACCGTCCGTTCTGCTATTGGTTCGGGCCGACCAACACGCACCGCAAGTGGATCCAGGGGTCGGGCAAGGAACTTTGGGGGATCGATCCCGACGGTCTGAAGGGTAAGATGCCCGCTTATCTGCCCGACGTGCCTATCATCCGTGAGGACTTTGCCGACTACCTCGGTGAAGCCCAGGCGGTCGACATGGCCCTGGGCGTGCTGCTCAAGGAGTTGGAGAGGATTGGAGAACTCGACAACACGCTGATTGTGGTCAGCGGCGACCACGGGATTCCCGGGTTTCCTCGCGGCAAGTGCAACCTCTATAACCTGGGGGTCGACGTGGCCCTGGCCGTCCGCTGGGGCAAGAACATCCCAACCGGACGCGTTGTCGACGATTTCGTGACCCTCCCCGATCTGGCGCCCACTTACCTCGAAGCTGCTGGAATCAAGCCCCCCGAGGTGATGACCGGGCGGAGTCTGGTGCCGGTGCTCAAGTCCGACAAGTCGGGGCTGGTCGACCCGTCGCGAACCTTTGCCATTGTGGGGCGTGAGCGTCACGTGGCCGCGGCTCGTGAAGGTTTCTTGCCCTATCCGCAGCGGGCGATCCACACGAAGGACTTCGTCTACATCCGCAACTTCAAGCCCGAGCGGTATCCAATGGGCGACGGGCCCGGGTTCAATCAGCCGGACGATCCCATGCCCGACTACGTAAGTTTGCGGGAGGACACGTTTGCCGCCTTCGCTGATTTGGACGCCAGTCCGACCAAGGGTTGGATCGCCACCCACCGCAACGACGAGGGCATGGACAAGTTCATCCAATACGCGTTTGGTGCCCGCCCGGCGGAAGAACTCTACGACGTTCGCGAGGATCCCGACCAACTCGTGAACCTGGCCGACGATCCGACCTTTGCCCGGGTCAAGAAGGAACTCTCCGGCAAGCTCATGGGCATCCTCGAAAAGACGGGCGATCCCCGGGTGACCGGCGACGGCATGACGTTCGAAAAGCCGCCGTTTGCGGGGCCGCTGAAGGAGTAGGTGCAACTGTGCCGGCGTCAATTCCGTGCAAGCCAATCGGATAGTCGCTTCTCGAGATTACCGAGCCGCGCCAAATTGTGTTCTTCCAAGACCTCTCTCGTCTTCGGAATGTCCATGATGCGGCAGATGCGACCCTCAGGTTCAGTTCCGAGTCGGTACACGAGGGAAGCATGTTCCCGAGCCTCTTCGCTGAGCATGGCCAGCATTTGTGGCGAATGGGTTGTGGCGACGACTTGAACCTTTCCTTGCTTGGCGTATTGTTCGATCAACTGCAGCAGCAGGTAGAGCCGGGTGGGATGGATTCCGTTGTCCAGTTCTTCGAGGAAATAGAAACCAGCCGCATCGGGGCCGAGGATGGCCGCAATCAAGGCCAGGAAGCGGAGCGTGCCGTCCGAAGCGCTGTAGGCGGATGTTCTCTGGCCATTGGACTCGACCAGAGAGAGGAGGATCTTTCCTGTCTGGTCGGGCACAAAATCGAAGTCGACGACATCCTGGGGCGTCAGTTCGTTGATCCATTCGGCCAAGGCATGTCTCTTCTCTCGGTCTTCGCAAATCGCATGGATGACGGACGACAGATTTTCCCCGCGATCTCCCAGAACTACCTGCCCGGGAAAAGAAGTCCTTCGCATAGCCTCCGGAGAGGGATCCAGGAAACGCATGGACTCCAAATGGTGCCGGTAGGCAGCCAAGGCTTTCTTTTCGAGATCCGGCACCTTGTCGTGCCTTTCAAGCTGACAGAGCACCGATTGACTGTCGGGGAACCGAAGTTGTTCTATGCCATTGCCCGCATCGCCGGGAACTCGAACAAGGAAGCCTTGGGGGCTGTGCGGCTCCGAAGAAGCATTGCTTCGACGGAACTTGTACACTAGTTCGGGCCGCCTGTTTGAGAGTAGGCACTCTTCGGTGATGTGAGCAGGCCCGTTGTCCGGCGAAATGCCAACCGCGACCGAATGTGAGAATCGGTCCCGATTCGGAGAGCCTCGTTCGGCTCCCTCGGCGGGAACGAGAACCGTCGTTTCGATTTGAAACGAGTTGCTACCCCGATATGCGACCTCTCGCGTTCCTCCACGAATTCCCTTCCATTGAAGCACGCCCTCGGTATATCTCTCCCCAAAAACCTCTGGCAGGTTGTACCCGCGAGACATTCCATGGATGAACCGAAAGGCATCCCGCAGATTGCTCTTCCCCGACGCATTCGTCCCAACAAGAACCGTCAGCGGGCCCAACTTCAGGGTCGCGTCGCGGAAGTTCTTGAAATTCTTCAGGTGCAGACGGGTGATCATTCGGCGTACCCTTCAACTCGATAGACCAGGCAGACCCGAGGAACAGGCTCGCAGGGAGCCTCTGCCAACTCTGGACAAGCAAGAAACCTGCCGGTTCGCACTAAGCGGTTGCTGTCTAACGATTTCAGTCGGCAGGATGCTCGCCACGGCTTGACTCTCCCCTCCACAGTCTAGCCGAATTCTATGGTGCTGGGCACCACCGGCCACGTTTCAACTGGCGGACTACTCGCCGCCCGACAGCAGCTCGTCCGCAACGCTCCCCTCAAAATCCTGAAGCCGGAAATAGACCGCCTGGCCGCCCGGATCGGCGAACTCGGTCAACCGGAGCCGCAGATCGCCGGGGCGGCTTCGCGGGAATGACGGATAAAGGGCCCCGAGAATTGTTCCGGGAATCACGCAAGGCCACTCAGCCGCCGTGGCCTTGCTCAAGAGGTCTGCCCGCCAGGTGTCGGGCAATTCCTTCCACGAGGATGCGCCGCGAGATCGGCTTGGTCAGAAAGTCGTTGCATCCGGCCGCCAGACACGCTTCTCGATCGCCCGCCATGGCGTTGGCGGTCAGAGCGATGATCGGGCCGCTCCAGCCGGCGTCACGGAGCCGCCGGGTTGCCTCGTAACCGTCCATCACGGGCATCTGCATGTCCATCAGGATCAGGTCGAAGGCTTCTCCCGGGTTGCGGGACCGGAGTGCCGATTCCACGGCCGCTTCGCCGTTGGACGCCACCGAAACGGTTGCTCCCGCCTTTTGCAGCAGCGTGGTGATTAACCTCTGATTGTCCGGTCCGTCTTCCGCCAGAAGGATGCTCGCATGCAACTCGGGCCGGCGCTGGGCGTCCGTCGGCGTCGACTCATGGACCGGCAAGACCGCCATTGAGCGATCCGCAAGCGGGATACCCTCAATCGGACCGGTTGCCACGGACGCGCGGAATCGGCTCCCCTTGCCCGGTTCACTGCGAACGGTGACGTCTCCGCCGAGCAACTGGGCGAGTCGGCGCGAAATTGCCAGGCCGAGCCCCGTTCCGCCAAAACGGCGCGTCGACGAGTTGTCGGCCTGCGAGAACGCATGGAACAGCCGTTCCATCTGCGACTGGCTAATCCCGATCCCCGTATCGATGACGTCGCACTCCAGTTGCGGCGGCTCATGACGCCGCCGGCGGAGACGTAGCACGACGCGAACTTCACCGGCTTCCGTGAACTTGATCGCATTGCCCACGAGATTGACCAGAATTTGCCGAAGCCGCTTGGCGTCGGATTGAATCGCGATCGGGACGGGCGTTTCCAGTTCAAGGGACAGGGCGAGGTTCTTGCGGTTGGCTTCCTCGCGCAACAGGTCGACGACCTCCGTGGCGATCCGAACGGGGTGGCACTCTACGCCGTTAACCATACCGAACAGCGGGAAGAAGTGATATTGCAAAAAATGCCTTGATACGGCAAGGATTCTTGTTTTTCAGGATAGATCCTGGACTGCATTCATCGTGCA
>Ga0123334_1001340_pt1 | contig 31234 bp, 29 predicted proteins | sample BiotimSIPDNA_FD_89706 | JGI IMG/M metagenome (GOLD analysis project Ga0123334, IMG submission 89706) | Anaerobic biogas reactor microbial communites from Washington, USA - Biogas_R1 time_0 SIP DNA | ecosystem: Engineered > Bioreactor > Anaerobic > Unclassified | place: Washington, USA...
CATGGGTCCTGGGCAGAACCCCCACCTCCGCACTGATGGCGCGGATATCCGCATGGGATCGGCCGTCGATTCTCGTTCCTTCCCCTAGGATCATGTCCCGGACAATCCGTTTCTCCAGGGCTTCAAGTGCGGCCGCCACCGGTCCGCGCAATCCCGCATCCTCCGATGTCATGCTCTTCAGAACAGCCTCCCGGATAGAATCCAGGACGGCATGACGGTCCAGCTTTCTCGCTATCCGGTAGGCCTCTTTCATCTTCTCCGCGGCTTTTTCCGTAACTGCCGCCACCAGCGATTCGTCAATCTCGACAGCGGAAAAAGGCCTCTTCGACCGGCCGATCGCCGCCCGGATCTGATCCTGCAGCATCATAACGGGCCGCATGGATTCCAGCCCGAACTCAATGGCCGAAACGACGGTTTCTTCCTCAATTTCCCGGGCACTGCCCTCCAGCATCACCAGGTTGACATCGAAGGGCCTGCCGTCCGTTCCCGGCTCCACCTTCCTGCCGACGAGGAACAGATTCAAATCGCTCCGCTCCTGTTCCTCCGTGGATGGATTGCAGACAAACCGGCCATCCAGCCGACCCACCCGAACACCTGCAATGGGCCCCTTAAAGGGAATGTCGGATATTTCGAGGGCAGCCGAAGCCCCCAGGAGGGCAGCCACATCCGAGTCGTTTTCGTTATCGACCGAAAGCAGGGTCGCCACAAGCTGGGTTTCATAACTGTACCCTTTGGGAAACAGCGGGCGGATGGATCGGTCGATCACCCGCGACGTCAGGACCTCCCGCTCATTGGGCCGCCCTTCCCGTTTGAAAAATCCGCCGGGTATTTTACCTGCGGCATATGTCATTTCCTGATAGTCCACGGTCAGGGGAAGAAAATCCACCCCCTCCCGGGCCTTCTTGAGGGAAACCGCCGTAACCATCACAACGGTGTCTCCATAAATCACCATGACAGCGCCGTCTGCCTGGCCCGCGACATAACCTGTTTTTACGGAAATATTTCTACCGGCGAATTCCGCACTGAATATTGTACTCATCCTTAAAAATCCTCTCTCCAGACCCGATCTTCAGAAAAGAAAAATCCCCGCACGCTCCCCTTGTGCATATCCCCCTCGACAAGACGGTGGATCGTCCCAATTCCAGGAAGCAGCGAATTTCATGTCCCCCCTGCTTCGGGCGATTTTTTCGGTCAGGGCACTACGGATCAGGGAGTAAGGAGTAAAGCCGGAGGCGTAAAGCCGAAACTTAAACGGCAAACAGCCCCAGCCTTATACCCCAGGCTTTACCGCTTACTCCGCACTTATGCCCCATCGCGAAAATGTTGGTTATTTTCTCAACCCAAGACGCTGAATAACCTGCCTGTACCGCTCAATATTCTTATTCTTCAAATAGTCCAGAAGCCTTCTTCGCTGCCCGACCAGCTTCAACAGACCCCGTCGGGAATGATGGTCCTTTTTGTGGATCTTGAAGTGATCCGTCAGGTATTCAATCCTGGCACTCAGAAGCGCAATCTGGACTTCAGGAGATCCCGTATCCTTCTCATGCAACTGATAATTCCCAATGATGCTTTCTCTTCGATCCGAACTTAACACGGTTTTTTATCCTCCATAAACAATTTGATCTCTGCAATCGACAAACCGACCAGCGGCACCTTCCCTTGCGCTGATCCGTTTTATAGCTTCATGAACGGGACATTCCGGATTTCGGCATCCTTCCAGGCCTTAATCGCGAAAAACCCTCAAAATTTTCGCAGCCGGCTGCCCCATCTCCAAAGCGGTCAGCTGGACCGATGGACACAACAGTCTGGCTACGGCAACCAGCCCCCCATCTGAAGTGAGAAACTTTACCATATCTCCATTCTCAAGGGAAGGAATATGATAATCCCTCAAAGCGGGTCCATCGGGCTGGCAGCCTTCACGGATCCTTTCCGCCAGTTCCCCGCCGATTTCGATGGCCGCCATGTGCAGAAGGCCGTCGCTCAGGGAAATCACTCTGGCCGCCAGGATTTTTTCCCGTTCCTCCGCGCAAACTTCCTCCAGCGAGACAGCCGCCTCCAGAGTGAATTGACCGCTCCGCAGCCTCCGCAACCCGGCAAGGCACCCCCCGCAGCCCAGTCGCTCTCCCAAATCGGCGCAAAGTGTGCGGATGTAGGTTCCTTTCGAACAGGCGACCCGAAAACGGACATAGGGAAATGAAATCTCCTCCAACACCGTGGAATAAATTCTGACGGTGCGGGGGGGGAGAGAAACGTCAATCCCCTTTCTTGTCCAGGCGTAAAGCGGTTTCCCCTTATATTTGACGGCGGAATACCGGGGGGGCTCCTGAGTCATCTCACCGGTCAACCCGCCCAGAGCCTCCCGGATCGCGGCTTCATCCACTGCCGGATTCTGGCGTCCTGTAATCCGCCCTTCGATGTCCAGGGTGTCCGTCGTCACCCCCAGCAGCATTGTAGCCCGGTATTCCTTATCGTCCTGGGAAAGGAACTGAACCAGCTTGGTTGCCTCGTCCAGGCAGATGGGAAGCACTCCCGTGGCCAGTGGATCAAGCGTACCGGAATGCCCCGCTTTCCGGACTCCCAGGATCCGCTTGACCTCTGAGACAGCCTTCTGTGACGTCTTTCCCGGCGATTTATCCAGGATCAGAATGCCGTTCATCTGTTCAAATTCCGTCCCGTATCACATCCAGGACCCGGGAATAAACCGTTTCAAAGTCGCCCTGAATGCGACAGGCGGATGCATTCCTGTGGCCTCCACCATCAAAGGCGCGGGCCACCCGCTCCACGTTCACCTCGCCCTTGGAGCGGAAGCTGACCTTGAAAGGTCCATTGTGCTGTTCGCTGAACAGAGCCGATACCTCTACCCCTGAAATCGATCGGGGAAGGTCGACAAAGCCTTCCGTATGTTCCGGGACAGCCCCCACGGCCTGCATGTCCTTCTGCCAGACCACCATGTAACCGAACCGCCCATCCAGATCGAAGGTCAGCGTGTCCAGGGCTTTGGACAGCAGCCTGATTTTGGCCAGGGGGTTGTTCTCGTAAATATTCTCCGATATTTCCTGGGGATCGGCGCCCCAGCCGACCAGATTCCCGGCGGCGATCAATGTTTCCCTTCCGGTAGTCCCGTAATGAAACCCCCCGGTATCCGTTAAAATGGCCGCATAGAGATTGGTCGCAATGTCCCGCGTCACGGAACATCCCATGCGGGATATCAACCGGTAGATCAGTTCACCCGTTGAGCTCGCCCGGGGGTCAACATAGGAAAACTCGGAGAACATCGAATTGGAGATGTGATGATCGATATTGACGAGTGTTCCAATGCGGGCAATCTTTTCAGACCCCCTGCCCACCCGGCTCAGATCGCTGCAGTCCACGATAAAGGCCGCGTCATACCGAGAAGCACAATCGGCGGGGAGCTCCTGGCGGATCACCTGGCTTCCGGGCAGGAACCGATAGTTCTCCGGTGTTGCATCCTGGTTGTAAACGTCCGCTTCTTTTCCCGTTTGCCGGAGCAGGCCATAAAGAGCCAGCTCCGACCCAACGGCGTCACCATCCAGCCGTTCATGGGAAGAAATGAGGAAGGTCCTGGAACGATCGATAATATCAAGAATCCGATCCATCATTCTCATCATCTCTGTGAATTTCTCTTATAAGCCGATCAATCCGGCTTCCATAGGCAAAGGAGGTGTCCTGCCTGAAAATGAGATCCGGCACATAGCGCAGTTTCAATCGTTTTCCCAGTTCCCTCTTGATGAAGCCGCCGGCCTTCTGCAGACTCTCGAGTGTTTCGGGGCTGCAGAAATCCTCGCCCATCTCCACGAAAAAAATCTTGGCAGTGCGCAGGTCATCGCTCATCTTGACCCCGGTAACCGTCAGCCTGCTGACCCTTGGATCGCGGACCCTCCTCAACAGGATATCCGCAAGCTCCACTTTCACCAGATCCGCCACACGATCCGCCCTCTTAAACTCCAACATGCTTTCGACCACCTTTTCTGTCCTGAGAGGCCTGTAGACGGAATCCGGGACGAAGCCCCGGTCCGGCACAGATGACCGTCATTCGGATCCATATTTGCCGGCAGATTCGTCGAAATGCGGCATGGCGTCCGACAGAGAAACGATTTCGATCCTGCTGCCCAGCACTTCGGCCAGTTGGAGTTCCTCGATAAAGGAGAGGATGCAATCCACCTTTCCGTTCACGTAGCGCGTATCGTTTCCCACGACGCAAAATCCGACTTTTGCGCGCTTCCAGGAGTCGTTTTCGCCGATCTCAGCGATGGACACGTTGAAGGTATTGCGCGTCCGCTGAAGGATCCGCTTCAAGACCCCCCGTTTTTCCTTCAAAGACCGGCATTCTGCAATCCACAGTTCAATCAGTCCCGATCCGATGACCATCGTAACATCCGCCTCACGGTATGCCCCTGTCTCGCGGCGGCGAAGCCTCTAGAATTCACACATTCCCTTCAGGTCTGAATTCACAGCTTGCGCTCCACTTTTTCATTGACATAGGCTTCGATCAGGTCGCCCACCCGGAGGTCATTGAAGCCCTCAATGCCGATTCCGCATTCAAAACCGGCCAGCACTTCCTTGACATCATCCTTGAACCGCCGCAGGGAGGCGATCTTCCCGTCAAAAACGATGACCCCGTCCCGAACCAGCTTGGCATTGCTCTTTCGAACCATTTTTCCGTCGGTCACAAAGCTTCCCGCCACGGTGCCCACTTTGGGAACCCGGAACAGATCCCGAACTTCGGCCCGGCCAATGACCATTTCCCGGTATTCGGGTTCGAGGAGCCCTTCCATGGCCGCCCGGACGTCGGCAATGACATTGTAAATGATGTCGTAGAGCTTGATGTCGACACCTTCCACTTCCGCCAGCTCCGTGACCCGGGCGTCAGGCCGGACATTGAAGCCGATGATGATGGCATTGGATGCCGACGCCAGCATGACATCCGTCTCCGTAATCGCCCCGGTGGAACCATGAATCACCTTCAGTTTGATGTCGTCGGTGCTGAGCTTGGTCAGGGCATCCGCCAAGGCCTCCAGGGATCCCTGCACATCCGCCCGGAGGATGACATTCAGCTCTTTCACGCCTTCCTTCATCTTTTCATACAGCTGCTCCAGGGTGATCTTCGAGGTCGCGGAAAGCTCCCGTTCCCGTTCCTTTCGCAGCCAGTATTCTCCAATGCTGCGGGCCTTCTTTTCATCCTCGACGGCGTTAAATTCCGCACTTGCCTGGGGCACGCGGGAAAAACCGATCACCTCGACCGGCGTGGCCGGGCCGGCCACCCTGATCCGACGCCCCTGGTCATCATTCATGGCCCGGACACGCCCGTACTCCGTCTTGCTGACAAAGGCATCCCCTTCATGGAGAGTCCCCTCCTGGATTAAAACCGTGGCTACCGGGCCGCGCCCGCGATCCAGACGGGCTTCGATCACCACGCCACGAGCCGGACGGTCCGGATCGGCCTTCAGTTCCAGGATATCCGCCTGCAGCAGGATGAGCTCCAGGAGTTCCTCTATGCCGATTTTCTGCTTCGCCGACACCTCGCTGAAGATGGTATCTCCCCCCCACTCTTCCGGAATAAGGCTGTATTCCGTCAGCGCCTGCTTAATCCTTCCCGGATCGGCTTCAGGCTTGTCGATTTTATTGATCGCCACAATGATGGGCACGCCGGCCACCTTGGAGTGATTGATTGCTTCCACCGTCTGATCCATCACACCGTCGTCGGCCGCGACGACCAGGACCACGATGTCCGTCACCTGAGCGCCACGAGCACGCATGGCCGTGAAGGCTTCATGTCCAGGCGTGTCGAGAAAGACGATTTCCCGCCCCTTGAGATTCACATGATAGGCCCCGATGGCCTGGGTGATGCCTCCCGCTTCTCCCTCGGTAACCCGCGTTTTCCGGATGGCATCCAGCAGCGAAGTCTTTCCGTGGTCCACGTGCCCCATGATCGTCACCACGGGTGCCCGGGGTTTCAGATTTTCGGCGGCGGATTCCACTTTGAACATGGATTCGTCGTACTCCATCCCCACAGGCTCCACCTGATAGTCAAACTCCGTGGCGATGAGCGATGCGGCGTCAAAGTCAATGGACTGGTTAATGGTCGCCATGAGTCCCATCCGCATGAGCTTGTTGATGACCTCATTCGCCTTGACCCCCATTTTCTTGGCCAGATCCCCCACCGTAACCGCTTCGCCGATCCGGATCCTTCGTTTGATCGCCTTCGGCACGGTGATCTCCGTCTTCTTCATCTTGGCGGCGGCCTTTTTCTCTTCCTTCCAGCGGCCCGGCCTGGCGACCCGTTCGACGGTTTCTTCTTCGATCGTCTTACGGAAGTCCTTTTTATCCGGAGCCTTTTTAAGGGCAGGCTTCTTCTTGGCGGGAGGCAGTTCCCGCACCGGCACTTCCTCGGGAATCTTCGGTTTTTTCTTCAGCTTGTCCGCCTCGGTCTTTGGAGCTTCCTTTTCCGGTGGCGCCGCCGGCCTGGGAGCGGCCCCGGTCTCAGGCCTCCTGGCCTCGCCCCGCTGCGGTGCCTGCCTTGCAGGAGCTTCTCCTCCGGCAGCGGCACGGGGTGCCGGCGGCCTTCCTTCCCGCCTCCCAGGCGGAATTCTTCCCGCCTCCCTGCCAGCAGCCTCGGCACCTTGCGCCCTTGCCGGCGCCCTCTCCTCTTCCGGAACACTCTTCGCCACCGGGGGCGTCTTCCCAGGCTCCGGAACAATCGGCTCTTTCGGCGCCTCTTCCTTCATTTTCTCAGGGATTACTTGTTTCTCCTCCCCGGAAATTTCAGGAGTTGGAGGAATCGGGGACTTTTTCGGTGGAATCGCCGGAGTTGGCAGGGGTTTCTTAACGGCCGGCAAAGGTTCCCCTTCCGGAACCGCAGGCTGGGACTCGACAACTTCAACGGGTTTCACTTCTTCCGGGGGTGCAGGCTTTGCCGGCACTTCTTCGCGGACGGCTCTCTCTGCTTCTGCAGGGGGCTCCTCGGCAACAGGCTCCTCCTGGGGAACATGCACAGCTCTCCGCCGGATGACGGTCGTCTTGATCCGCTGCTCCACCATCTCCGTGGCTCCCCGGGCATGGAACTCCTTGATAACGCGTTCCACTTCGTTATCTTCCAGCGTTCCCGAGTGGGACTTTACGGTGATACCGAGTTTTTCCAACCGAGAGATCAGCTCCTTGTTGTCGATACCCAGCTCCCGGGCCAACTCGTAAACCCTCTTTTTTGACATGCTTGAAACCCCCAGCGCTTCTATGTTTGACTCCGCATATTATTGTAAATACACCAAAATTTCCTCAAGTTTCCCTTGGGGCGGCAACCTCTTCATCGATGATCCTTCCCGCCTCCTCGATCCAGAGCTGCGCGGTTGACTCCTCGACCCCCGAAAGAGCCGACAGCATCTCACAATCTGCCGCAGCGATCATGGCGACACTCTTCAAGCCCTTGCCGAAGAGCAGCTCAGCGGTTGCCTCCTCCATTCCGGGGATCTTCAGGAGGTCTGAATACCCGGGGCTATCCTTCTCGGCCTCAGCCGATTCGCTTTTGACATCAATCTTCCACCCGGTCAACTTTACGGCTAGGCGCACATTCTGCCCGTTCTTCCCGATAGCAAGAGACAGCTGGTCGTCCGGAACAATCACCTCCATCGCATGATTCGCCTCATCCATGATCACGCGGCTCACCTTCGCCGGCGAGAGGGCGCTGCTGACATATTGCACGGCATCATCGGAATAGGGGATGATGTCGATTTTTTCTCCCCGCAACTCCTGAACAACACTCTGGACACGGGCCCCACGCATGCCGACGCAGGCCCCGACAGGATCGATGTCCTTGTCCTTCGTCCTCACGGCAATTTTGGCCCGCTTGCCCGGCTCCCGGGAAACATTGATGACCTCGATCAACCCCTCGTCAATTTCCGGAACCTCGACCTCGAAGAGCGATTTCAGGAAATTGGGATGCGTGCGGGAAAGCAGGATCTGAGGCCCCTTGGAAACTTTTTTTACGTCATAGATGAAACTGCGGATCCGGTCCCCCCGCTTGTAAGACTCCCGGTGAATCTGTTCGGACACCGGGAGCACCCCCTCCGCACGGCCCAGATTGACAATGATGCTCCCCGCCTCGAACCGCTGCACAAAGCCATTGACCAGCTCACCCTTGCGATCCTTGTACTCGTCGTAGACATTGTCCCGTTCGGCATCCTTCACCCTCTGAACAATAATCTGCTTGGCGGTCTGAACGGCGATGCGTCCGAACGTGCTCGTCTCGATCTTCATCCCGAGGCTGTCACCCGGCTCAGCCTCCTCATCCAGATCCCGGTGGGCAACCTCCAGGGAAATCTGCATATCCGGATCAGTAATCCTTTCAACCACCGTTTTAAACTGGAACACCTCGATTTCGCCCAGGTCCTCGTTGTAATGAGCTTCGATATCCACATGGGGCCCCAGCTTCTTCCGCGCCGCCGTCAGCATCGCCGTCTCAAGGGCCTCGATGATGATACTCTTATCCAGTCCTCTATCCTTACCCATCTGTTCGATCAGACGTTTAAGTTCCGGAACCATGAAATTTTCCTCCACCTCTCTATTTCAATCGCTTTTTTTTGGCCGCCTTTTCCAGTGGCAGAGAGCGCAACACGAAATGCCATCGATGCAGGCTGAAAACAGTGATCTGGTTCGATGCGACGCCTGTCGGGCGATTTTTCCGTCAGAGTCGTCCCAGCCGGGATTTCCTTAATCGAACCGATAGATCAGATTCGCCTTGACAACCAAGTCCCTGGGGATTTGATACAGTTTGGAACCCATCTCAACCACCAGCACTTTCCGACCTTCCTCTTCCCGGAACTCAACCAGCCTGCCCCGGAAATGGCGGATGCCCTCCACCTTCTGTTCCAGCCGGACGCTTACATCACACCCCTGATAGAGGACAAAATCCTTGTCCCGGACGAGGGGTCGATCGAGGCCGGGCGACGATACCTCCAGGGTATACGGACCCGGGGGAAGATCATGAACATCCAGGAGATCACCGAGCTGACCGCTGATCCCCGAACAATCGTCCAGGGTCACTCCGCCTTCACGGTCCATATAGATCCGGACGATCCACCGGGTCTTCATGCGCAGGCACTCCACCTGGATCAGTTCGAAGCCTTCAGACTCCAGAACCGGTTCCACCAAGCGCCAGATGTCCTCCCGGAGTTTTTTTACATATTCACTGGCCATGAGTTCGATTCAACGATTCTGCTCGACAGGGAACCTCATAAAACAAAAAAGTGGGCAACTGCCCACTCCAGAAGATCCGACAATGACTTAGGAAGATTCCCGAACAACGCCACAGCAACAGATACACTGCTTTCTCCGACATCACAAATCACCCGGAGGGGAATATCATGGAGCGGGCGATGGGACTCGAACCCACGACGTCCAGCTTGGGAAGCTGACATTCTACCGCTGAATTACGCCCGCCTTGAAAAATACAGGAAAAAGCTTGCCTATCTTATTCAAGAGGATGCTTTTGTCAAGGATTTTTTCCCGTCAGTCTCAATGAAATTGACTTCCCATGGGCGTCAAGGCCCTCCAGATGGGCAAAGCGGGCCGCCTGAGGGCCGTATTCCTCAAGCACTTCCCGGCTCAGGGAAAGGACACTGATCCGCTTCACGAAATCATAGACCCCCAGGGCCGAGGAAAAACGGGCGGTTCCACCGGTGGGGAGGACGTGGTTGGGCCCCGCGATATAGTCGCCCACCGCCTCGGGCGTATAGGAACCAAGAAAAACCGCTCCGGCATGCCGAATGCCCTCCAGGAGATTCCAGGGGTCCTTCACCATCAGTTCCAGGTGTTCCGGAGCGAAGCGATTGGCCACGGCCACGGCCTCATCGAGATTCTCCGTGACCAGGATGGCTCCGAAGGCCTCAAGGGACCGCTGGGCGATCGCCCTTCGCGGAAGGTTCTCCAATTGCCGTTCCAACTCCGCAGAGACCGCCCGGGCCAGGACGTCATCCGGCGTCAGCAGAACGGCACTGGCCATTTCGTCGTGCTCCGCCTGGGAAAGGAGATCCGCCGCGACCAGGGAAGGCTGCGCCGAGCTGTCCGCAATGACGAGGATTTCGCTTGGACCGGCGATCATGTCAATGGAGACCTGACCGAATACCATTTTTTTTGCGGCGGCCACATAGGCGTTTCCCGGACCGACAATCTTGTCCACCCGGGGAATTGCTTCCGTACCGTAGGCCAGGGCGGCCACAGCCTGCGCCCCTCCGATTTTGAAGATGCGACGGATGCCGCAGAGTTTCGCCGCCGCCGCGATCAACGGGGAAATCTTTCCGTCCCTTGAAGGGTTGACCAGAAAAAGTTCCTCAACCCCGGCAAGCCTGGCCGGAATAGCCGCCATGAGCACCGTGGACGGGTAGGAAGCCGATCCCCCCGGCGCGTAAATCCCAACCCGCTCCAGGGGAATGATCCGCTGGCCGAGGGTGCTGCCGGGCTTCTCGGATACGGTCCAGCTTTCGGCAATCTGGTGACGATGAAAGGCTTCGATCCTCTGCGCGGCCTGCTGCAGTATGGCCAGATCCGGGCCTTCCACCCGGGCGGCCGCCTCTTCCAGTTCACCCTCGGAAACGGCCACGGTCTGCGCCGTCAGGATGTGCCCGTCGAAGCGCCGCGTGTAATCGAAAAGGGCTTCGTCCCCCCTGCGGGCCACATCTTCGACGATCCCCTTGACCACCTTCCAGAGCTCTTCATCGAAGACCCGGCCCCGCCCGGTAATCCGGCGGTAAAGGGCTTCAAAATCCGAATCCGTCGTTTTCACAATGTTCATCATGCCCCCGATACTCTGCGGATGTCGGCGCCCAGGGCTGAAAATTTCTTTTCAATGTCCTGATAGCCCCGGTCAAGGTGATAGACCCGCGACAGTTCCGTTGTCCCCCGGGCTGCCAGACCGGCCAGGATGAGGGAGGCCGACGCCCGGAGATCCGTCGCCATGACGGGAGCGCCCTTCAGGGCGTTCACCCCCTTGACGATCGCGCTGTTGCCCTGAATATGAATGTCGGCGCCCATGCGCATCAGCTCGCCCACATGCATGAAACGATTTTCAAACACCGTTTCCGTGATGACGCTGAGCCCCTCGGCCACGGCCATCATGGACATCATCTGGGCCTGGAGATCCGTCGGGAATCCTGGATGGGGAAGGGTCTTGATATCCACGCTCCGGACTCTTCCGTTTCCTGCCGCCCGCAGCCCGCCGTTCATTGTTTCGATAATCATGCCGGCATCCCTGAGCTTTTCGATCAGGGCGCAAAGATGGTTCGGCTGACAGCCCAACACCCGGATCTCACCCCCGGTAATGCCCGCCGCGATCATGTAGGTGCCCGCTTCGATCCGGTCGGGAATGACTTCGGCCTCGACAGGGTGGAGACGCTCCACTCCCTCGACCCGGATTTCGTCCGTCCCGGCACCCGCAATCCTGGCGCCCATTCCAATGAGCACCTCGGCCAGATTCACGATTTCCGGCTCCCGCGCCGCATTCTTCAACAGGGTAACCCCGTCGGCGAGTGTAGCGGCCATCATGATATTTTCCGTTCCTCCGACCGTCGGGCTGTCGAAGTAAATGGCCGTCCCCTTCAACCTTCTGGCCTTGGCTTCCACGTAGCCCTCCTTCAGAGCCACCTCCGCTCCCATATCCTGGAGGGCCTTTATATGGAGGTTGACGGGCCGGGCGCCGATGGCGCAGCCGCCGGGCAGGGATACGCGGGCGATTCCGAACCTGGCCACCAGGGGGCCCAGAACCAGGATGGACGCCCGCATCGTTTTCACGAGGTCGTAGGACGCTTCGATATTCGTAATTTCTCCGGCATTGATGCGCAGGGCTCCGGGTGTCCCCTCAATGACCGCGCCCAGACTCTCCAGAAGCTTTCTCGTGGTGCGGATGTCCATCAGGTCCGGTATGTTGGTAAAGGTGTTCCAGCCATCCGTCAGGAGGGAGGCGGCCATGATGGGAAGTGCGGCATTTTTGGCGCCGCTGATCCGGACCTCTCCCGCAAGGGGTTTCCCGCCGTCAATGATGATTTTATCCACGCTTGCTTCCTCTCTTTCGCGCCTTCGCAACCCGCCAGCGCCCCGCATAATCCTTCCGGAAGGCCACTTCCCGGTACAGGCCGGATCTCGATAACAAGTCCTCGACCAGCTGCTGCTGGCCGTCGCCGATTTCCAGCAGGAGCCATCCCCCCGGTTTGAGGTAACGGGGAGCCTGCGGGATGATGTCCGAATAAAAATCCATTCCCTCCCTCCCGGCCAGCAGAGCCTGCCGGGGTTCAAAGTCCCTGATTTCCCTTGACAGCCGGGAAAAGTCCTCCACAGCGATATAGGGGGGATTGGAAACGATCACATCAAAGTCGCCCTGCACCGGAGAAAAGAGATCCCCCTGGAGAAACTGGATCCGGCTGTTCCCCAGATTCCGGGCGGCATTTGCGGCAGCAACCGCCAGGGCCCCCGGGGAAATATCCGTTGCCGTAATCCGGGCATCGGCCCGTTCAGAGGCCAGGGAAACGGCAATCGCACCGCTTCCCGTTCCCAGTTCGAGAATGCCGGGACAAGGGGCTCTGTTCAGAGCCGGCACATTCAGGACTTCCTCCACCAGGATCTCCGTATCCGGGCGCGGGATCAGAACCCGGGAGTCCACGGCAAATTCCAGGGACCAGAATTCCTTATGCCCCACCAGATAGGCCACCGGTTCACCCTGCTGCCGCCTTGCCACCCAGGTGCGGAACCCCTCTGTCTCCGGATCGCTCATATCCCGGTCGGAATGGACAAAAAGCCAGGTCCGGTCTTTGCCAAGGAAAGAGGCCAGAAGGACTTCCGCATCCAGCCGCGGCGTCGGCAGCCCTGAAGAAAGGAACGCCTCCGCCGCGCTTTCAATCTGCTGTGCAATTTTCATCTCTGTCACAGAAAAGGGACCGTTCGGCGGCGATCAATTCGTCGATTGCTTAAGGGACTCTGCCTGGTAATGGGCCGTCAAGGCATCGACAAACTCCTGGATCTCTCCCCCCAGGATATTTTCCAGGCTGTAAAGGGTCAATCCGACGCGGTGATCCGTAACCCGGCCCTGGGGAAAGTTGTAGGTCCGGATTCTTTCGCTCCGGTCTCCGCTTCCCACCTGGCTTTTCCTGGCCTCCGATATCTCCTCATTCTGCTTTTTGACCATGATGTCGAGAAGCCGGGCCCGCAGGACCTTCATTCCCTTGGCCTTGTTCTTGAGCTGCGATTTTTCGTCCTGGCAGCTGACGACCAGCCCCGTGGGGAGATGGGTAATCCGCACGGCAGAATCCGTGGTATTGACGCTCTGCCCTCCGTGGCCGCTTGAATGGAAGACATCGATGCGCAGATCATTGGGGTCAATGGTGACCTCGACCTCGTCAGCCTCCGGCATAATCGCCACGGTCACAGCCGAGGTATGAATCCTTCCCTGGGCCTCCGTTATGGGAACACGCTGAACCCGGTGGACCCCGCTTTCATATTTCAACTGGCTGAACGCTCCCTGGCCGGCAATCGAGGCGATGATTTCCTTGAATCCGCCGACGCCGCCGGACGGGGTGCTGCTGACCACCTCCACCTTCCAGCACCGCGTTTCCGCATAACGGGCATACATGCGGAAAAGATCCCCCACAAACAAGCCCGCTTCATCGCCTCCCGTTCCCGCTCGGATTTCCAGAAACACGTTCCGGTCATCATTGGGATCCTTGGGGAGAAGGAGGATTTTCAGCCTTTCCTCCAGTTCAGCCAACTGATTCCGGAGTTCCGGCAATTCTTCCCGGACGATTTCCTTCAGCTCCTCGTCATCCCCCCGCAGCAGCTGCTGCCCTTCTTCAATGCGTTCGCTGGTCTTCTCATAGTCGCGGTAAGCATCCACAAGGTCGCGGAGATCGGCGTGCTCCTTGGCATATTTCTGATAGAGATTCTGCCGGGTCACAACGGTCGGGTCGCTTAAAAGCTTTTCCAGTTCCTGGTAGCGCGATTCCACTTCTTTCAGTTTGCTGAACATGATTTCCGTTTCTATCTGTGCATCAGGCGGCGATCTTCGGAACGGGCCAAAAACATCCGCACGAAGAACCCACCCTTGCAGGTTTTTCTAGAAAAATCCCAGAAGAATTCTCGAAGAGGTATTTTCTGTCCAAGGAGGGAAAATGGTTCGGCGCTTCGGCTCGTTCCCGGATTTGCCCGGAAGGCGAGAAAACCGCCGCGCCGTTTTACTCCGATTCAGGATCGGGACCGCATCCGAACCGGCAACCGGCCGGCCCTTCGGCACCTCCGGCAGAAGAAATACGCCGCCTCTGCATCGTCGCCTTGATCTCACCGTGATCCGGAATTGAAGTTTTCGAGGGAAAAAACGCCGTTACGCCTTTTTGTCGTTAAGCCCGGCGTATTTCTGGTTAAAACGCTCCACCCGGCCGGCCGTGTCAATGATCTTCTGCTTCCCCGTGATAAAGGGATGACACTGGGAACAGATTTCCACCTTGATGTCCTGTTTCGTTGACCGGGTTTCAATCACATTTCCGCAGACGCAGGTAATGGTTGTCGTTTTATATTCAGGATGAATTCCTTCTTTCATGATCCTCTGCATACCTCCCTGATGTTTTGATGCCGCCTTGTGCTCCTCGACCGGCGGGAACCGGCATCTGTTCCGACGCTGAATTTTTGAGGGATTATAATCATCCGGCTCATAAATTCAAGGATTTTTATTCCCGTTACGAATTCATGGAATCCAGGAACGCCTGATTGGTCTCCGTCTTTCTCATCTTGTCGATGATGAATTCCATGGCATCCACCGGGTTCATCTCCTGGAGAAGCCTGCGGAGAATCCAGATCCTGTTGAGGTTCTGCTTTGCCGTCAGAAGCTCCTCCTTCCTGGTTCCGGAACGGATCAGATCAAAGGCCGGGAAGACGCGCCGATCCGCAATCCGGCGATCCAGATGCAGCTCCATGTTGCCCGTCCCCTTGAACTCCTCGAAGATTACCTCATCCATACGGCTTCCCGTGTCGATCAAGGCCGTGGAGATGATGGTCAGGCTGCCTCCGTTTTCGATATTCCGGGCGGCGCCGAAAAACCGCTTGGGTTTATGGAGCGCATTGGAATCCACCCCGCCGGAAAGCACCTTTCCGCTGGGAGGGACGACGGTGTTGTAGGCCCTGGCCAGCCGCGTGATGCTGTCCAGGAGGATGACGACGTCCCGCTTGTGCTCGACGAGCCGCTTCGCCTTCTCGATGACCATCTCCGCAACCTGGACATGGCGGGTCGCGGGTTCGTCAAAGGTGGAGGAGATCACCTCTCCGTTGACGCTTCTCTGCATGTCGGTCACTTCCTCGGGCCTCTCGTCGATGAGCAGCACCATGAGAATGACCTCTTTGTGATTGGCCGTGATGCTGTGGGCGATATCCTGGAGAAGAACCGTCTTTCCTGCCCGGGGAGGCGAAACAATGAGCCCGCGCTGGCCTTTGCCGATGGGCGTAAAGAGATCCATGACGCGTGTGGAATAATTCTCCGGGTCACCTTCCAGATTGAGTTTTTCCTGGGGATAGACGGGGGTGAGATTATCGAAAAGGATTTTATCGCGGGCGAATTCCGAGCCCTCATAGTTGATGGTGTCGACCTTGAGCAGAGCGAAATACTTTTCACCCTCCTTCGGCGGCCTGACCTCCCCGGAGATTGTGTCCCCGGTCCGCAGATTGAACCGCCGGATCTGTGAAGGGGAAATGTAGATGTCATCGGGGCTGGGGAGGTAGTTGTAATCGACGGCCCGGAGAAAGCCGAAACCGTCGGGAAGGATTTCAAGCACGCCCGACCCTGAGATCATCCCGTTTTTTTCCGCCTGAGCCTGCAGGATTGCAAAGATGAGATCCTGCCTTCTCATTCCGCTGGCGCCGACCACGTTCAACTCCTTGGCAAGATGGGCCAGTTCACTGATCGGCTGTCTTTTGATTTCTTCAATATTCATATTCTTATCCTTACGAGTATCCCGGTGGAAATACCTATGCGGCGCATGGGGGCACAACTCCGACCCGGCAGCGCGCCTACACTCCATAAGTGAACCATTTCTTTACGGGAAAAGTGCAACTTTATTTGCAACGAGCGAAAAATGAGGAACGTGGATTAATGTAATAGATTGCTATTCTGAACTCAGGAATAATCCATGCGGAAGGGCTTGATATAATCCTTTCTCAGCGCCGTGCAATAATATAATCTCCCGGTGATGTCAAGAAATATTTTTATATTCCGTGTGTTTCAACTTTATTGAGCATAATAAAATTGACATGCCGCCCGGTGTGACCCCGCTCCCTCCGGTGAGAAAAGAACAGATCCGGGTTGCAGCAGGTGCAGTGGCCGGAAAGCGCGACATGGTTTCCCTGGAGGCCTTTTTCGAGAAGCTGGTGAAAATTGGCCTGGGGCAAGTCCAGGTTCCAGCGTTCGAAATGGGACCTGGACCGGAAAAACCGTTCCGACCCGGAATGATGATTCATCGCCCGGTAGACCCGGCCATCGACTTCATAACAGCAAGGTCCGATGGAAGGGCCGATAGCCGCCAGGATATCCGCCGGACGGCATTGAAATTCCCTGACCATGACGTCAACGACCCTGGCAGCGATTTTCAATGCGGTTCCTCCCCATCCTGCATGAATCGCGCCAACGACTTGCCGACAGGGATCCAGAAGAAAAACCGGGACACAATCGGCGGTTTTGATGCAGAGGGCCACACCGGGAAGGCCCGTCACACAGGCATCACAGGCGGGCTCGTCCCTGTCGGGCGCCGAAGAGAGGTCTTCCCTGACCACAAGGACCTCGTCTCCGTGAACCTGGTCCAGCACCAGGAAGGAGCGGAGCGTGATGCCGAAGGAGCGGCTGAGAATGTTCCAGTTTTCTTCAACCCGCACCGGGTCGTCCCCCTGTGCGGCAGTCACGTTCAAAGAGGCAAAAGGTCCCTCACTGACCCCGCCCCGGCGGGTGCAGAAGGCATGGGTTAGAAATTTGAAGTCCTGTAAATTCGGAGCCTGAAGAAAGGCAACCGAATTTCGCTGAGCTATGGGGAACACGTCTTCTCCTTGAATTTTCCCTGATGGTGATACGTAGAACGCCCCGCTGCCTCTGTCCGGAGGGATTGAAACCTGAAAAAAAGAGCATTCTAAAGGCGGGCAAGGCAATGTTCCCGCAGGAAGCGGCAGAGTTCCGCCATGTCCGCAGGGAGGGGAGCCTCGAATTCCATCTGTTCACCCCCTACAGGGTGAACAAACGAAAGGCGCACTGCATGAAGGGCCTGCCGGTTCATTCCCTTCAGGCGGGACCGGACGACCGGGTCCGTGATGGCGGAAATCCGCTTCGTACTCCCATAAACCGGATCGCCGACCACCGGGTGTCCTGTCGCCGCCAGGTGCACCCGGATCTGGTGGGTTCTCCCGGTTTCAATAGCCACTTTCAGGAGTGCCGCCACGCCGAACCGCTCGGTTATTTCCCAGGAAGTGACGGCTCTTTTCCCCCGCCGACTTTTTGTCGACATTTTTTTCCGTTCCACGGGGTGCCGCCCAACCGGCAGATCGATCGTCCCCTGATTCTCTCCGGGGTTCCCATAAACGAGGGCGACATAGGTCTTTTGGACCTGGCGGTTCTTGAATTGAGACGCAAGCCCCGAATGGGCCGCATCGGTTTTGGCAACCACCAGCACACCGGAGGTGTCCCTGTCCAGACGATGCACGATTCCCGGACGCAGAACTCCTCCGATTCCCGGCAAATCCCGGCAGTGGTGGAGAAGGGCATGCACCAGGGTTCCTTCCGCATGCCCCGCCGCCGGATGAACCACCAGTCCGGCCGGTTTGTCCAGCACCAGCAGGTCATGATCTTCGTAGAGGATGGAGAGAGGGATGTCCTCGGGGAGCAGCTCCAGGGGTTCTGCCTGAGGTTCCTCAAGCGTCACTTCATCGCCGGCACGGAGTTTCCGGCTTGCCCGGACCGCCTTTGCTCCGCAGACCGCAACCCGTCCGTCATCAATGAGCCGCTTGAGCCGCGCCCGGGAAAGGTCAGGCCGCTGCCTGACCAGGAACACGTCCAGTCGCAGACCGCTGTCCGCCCCGTTGACCGTATACGTCCGGAAGATGGCTCCCTCGTCCATGCCTGTGACAGGTCAGGTGTTCTCGGCAAGAAAAAGAAATCCGTTTCGGATCAGCGCCAGTTCATCCTCGGCAACCGTGCGCAGATCCAGCAGGAGTTCATTTTCGGCCACCCGGACAATAATCGGCAGGTCAAGCCGGCGCAGGCGCTCTTCCAGACGCCCGGCAGAGCAACCGGCCATCCGCACCCCCACCATCATGGTCGGGATTTCCATTCCAGGCAAGGCCCCTCCCCCGACCATCGACGCCCCCGGCCTTAACGCCAGGGAAAAAGAGTCCGGCAAAGCCCGCTTCAAGAGCCGCTTCAATTTGCCGGCCCGGCGCGTCACATCGTCCAGGGATTCGGTCAGGGCTTTGAGAATCCGCAGCCGGTTCACAGCCTCCCGTGGATTCAGGTAAACCCTCAGGGTCGCTTCCAGCGCGGCCAGGGTCAGCTTGTCGATCCGCAGGGCCCGGTTCAGGGGATTCCTCTGAATGGCAGCGAGAAGATCCCGTCGGCCCAGGATGATCCCGGCCTGCGGCCCCCCCAGCATCTTGTCGCCGCTGAACGTCAGGACATCCACACCCGTGGCGGCTACCGCCCGGACGACGGGCTCGGCGGGCAGGCCATGTTCCGACAGGTCGATAAAGCATCCGCTGCCCACATCGTACATGACCGGAAGGGCATGCTTTTTCCCCAGCGCCACCAGTTCCTCCAGCGAAGCCTCTTCCGTAAAGCCCGTCATCTTGAAATTACTGGAATGCACCTTGAGGATCAGTCCCGTCTCCGGGGTAATGGCCCGCTCGTAATCCGCCAGGCGGGTCCGGTTGGTCGTTCCCACTTCCCTCAGCCGGGCGCCGCTTTTTTCCATGATTTCCGGAATGCGGAATTCTCCGCCGATCTCCACAAGCTCCCCCCTGGAAACAATGACCTCCCGGCCCTCCGCCAGGGCATTGAGGGCCAGCAGAACGGCGGCGGCATTGTTGTTGACCACCAGGGCGTCCTCAACCCCCGCAAGAAGACAGAGCAGCTCCCGGACGGCATCATAGCGCTTTCCCCGTTCGCCTCTGGCCAGGTCATACTCCAGATTGGAGTATCCTTCAGCCACGGCCAGCAGCCGTTCTCTCGCCTCCGGGCACAGCGGCGCCCTTCCCAGGTTGGTGTGCAGAATAACCCCCGTGGCGTTGATGACGCGCTTCAGCCGTGGGGCGTGCAGGGCCTCAATGCGCTTTTCCACGAGGTCGGCGATTTCCTCGGCCATGGGAAGGCGGATTTTCTCCGCCGAACCCTTCTGCCGGAGAATCGAACGGCGCAGATTCTCCACAGACTCCCGGCATGCGGCCCGGACGATTTCACGGGGAGTTTGGCGCCCTGTGCCCCGCCCTTCCAGGAGCAGCATAATGTCGTTGATGTTCGGAAGTCCCCGCAGCAATGTCTGGATCTGTTCATTCATGGACCTGCTCCTGAATTCTGGAGAGAGGAAGGGGACGATCCGTTGCGGGGGTGTCCGCCCGGCAGAAGTCGCGGAAATTATTCACCGCCGTAAAGAATTCCCTCATGATGACCACCCAGAGATAGCAGCCCCGCCGGGTCAGCTGCCAGTCCGGCGCCGAGTACCTCAAAGCGCCGACGAGCAGGAAAAGGATCAAATCCAGCCAAAGCCAGGGAGACAGGCGGCCGCCGTATTTTGCCGTCAACTCAGAGTGGTTCAACCGTGTCGAAAAGAGCTTCATGACGAAATCATACCGCATCCGCTCCTCAAGGGTAAATGTCCGCGCAGCCATCAGAGGCAGCTCATCCTCGCCCAGACGCTTGCAGTATTCGGCCAGATCAAAGGTGTTGGCGTAGCAGACGCCGTCCAGGTAGCCGATGGAGCCGCTCCCCAGACCCGCGTATTCATCATAATCCACGATATACTCGTCGATCATGGTCCCCTTGCGGGAAAAGCACCAGGCTGAAGAAAAGCGGTACTCCCCGCCGAGCCTCTCCCGTATCCGCTCGTAGAAGGCTTTTTCCCTCTCCATGCTCACCCGCCCCAGTGTCCGGGTGACCACTTTCCTTGTGGAATCCGAAACCATGAGCGGGTACCAGGTAACCTGGTCCACTCCCAGGTCCAGGAGAATATCCAGGTCCCGTTCCAGCATGGCCATATCCTGTGAGGGGAAGTTGAAGATCATATCGGCATTGAGGGTGTCAAAACGCCCCTGCGCCAGTTGAAGCCTTTCCATGATCTCGGCGCCGCTGCCGTATTTGTCATAGCGGTCCATGGCCTTCAGCAGCCCATCATTGAAACTCTGGACGCCCACGGAAAGGCGGTTGATTCCCATCCGGCTCAGCCGGTCGAGGCGCTCGGGGGTCAGATGGTTCGGATTGGTTTCCACCGACACTTCCCGGATGGAAAAACACCGGCGGACCAGCTCCAGGGTTTCCTCCAACTCATCCGGCAGGATCGTGGGCGTCCCGCCGCCGACATAGACGCCGCCAAAGCGGTAGCCCTTCTCCTTGTAAAGGCGGATTTCGCTGCGCAGAGCGGAGAAATATTCCCGGCAGCGCCCCTCTTCGAAGACAAAGCGGTTGAAGGAGCAATAGGGACAGAGGCGTTCGCAAAAGGGGACATGAAGATACAGGAGGCGGGGCTCGCCCGACGACACGGCGGGCAGGAAAGGCTTCCGGCCCTCCTGGAAGCGCATAACCCGCGAAAAGTTCCGCCGGGCCATATAACCGACAATGGATGGGATCACGTTTATTTTCCGGTTTGCTGACGTTTCTTTTGGAGGGGAGAAAAACACCCCTCTTCCGCAAGAGGCAAAACGCTAACAGATCGAAAAAAGATTATCAAGAATATTGTCGCCATGACAATCCTTGAAATGGTTGTCGTGAAATGTTATATGAAATCCTTCGAGAACATTATTCGAGGCAGTCCATGAAACCGCAGAATCACAAAGTGCTGACCCTCTGGGACGACATCTCCCTCACCGATGAGGAGACGCGCATCCTGCGCACACCATCCTCAGACGTTCCTCTCCCCCTGACCCCTGAAGCCAGGGAGCAGATTTCAACCCTGGTTGAAGCCTTTCTCGAGCTCGAAGGCGCCTTGGGGCTGGCGGCACCGCAGATTGGAATCAACAGAAAGATCGTCATATTCCGCAACAAGGGATTTGATGAAGAGCACTGGTCCAGGAAGGAAAGGGACTATGACCTGCTCATAAACCCCCGCATTACACAGACGCGGGGGGAACCCGTCAAGGGGGCGGAGGGTTGCCTCTCCTGCCCGGAAGTCCAGGTCGAGGTCTACCGCTTCCCGGAAATCAAGGTGCGGGCCTACGACATCAAGGGCAACCGGATCAGCAAACGGTACGAGGATTTTCTCGCCCGCATCGCCCAGCACGAGATCGATCACCTCGACGGACGATTGATTGTGGATTATGAAGGCCCGATCTACTTCCCCAAAGAAAAGAAAAGCTTCTTTGAACGGATTTTTGCAAAAATCACCTGATGCCCCGGCATCCCATCACGAAAGCCTGCGCCCGTGTATTCCGCCATGCTGGTCAACGATCCGTTCGGGGATCCCGCCGTCCTGATCAAATGCAAATACCGCCAGAAGTCCGTGCTCTTCGATCTCGGGGATCTTCACGGCCTGGCCCCCCGGGAAATTCTCAAAGTCGGGCATATTTTCGTGTCTCACACGCATGTGGACCATTTCATCGGATTCGATACAATCCTGAGAATCTGCCTGGGAAGAAACCAGCGGATTCATCTCTTCGGCCCCCCCGGCTTCCTCTGCCAGGTTGAAAGCAAGCTGCAGGGCTACACGTGGAACCTCGTGGAAAATTACTCCAACAACTTCGAACTTCTGGCTACGGAAATCTCTCCCCTCAGCCGGCGATCCCGCCTCTATCGCTGCAGAACCGCTTTCCGCCCCGAGCCGGTCACGGAAGAAGACCTCCCCGAATCCGCCCCCCTCACGGAAGAGACGTTTTTTACCGTCCGCTGCACGTTGCTTGATCATCTCATTCCCTGCCTGGCTTTCCGATTCGAAGAAAAAAGCCGGCTGAACATCCTGAAAAACGGCCTCGAGGGCCTTGGCCTCCCCACAGGCCCATGGCTGATGGATCTCAAGGAAGCGATCCTGCAGGGCAGACCCGACGATTACCCCATCGGGATCTGGAGCAAATCCGGGGACAGGCCGACGGATCGGCGGACCTTTCCCCTGGGGTTCCTGAAGGAAAAAGCGGTCCGGATATCCCGGGGACAGCGGATCTGCTACGTGACGGACGCCGTCTTCAGTTCCGAAAATGTGGGCCGCATTCTCGCCCTGGCCGATTCCGCCGATCACCTGTTCATCGAAGCGACCTTCCTCCATGAAGATCTTGAAAAGGCGACGGGGAAGTATCATCTGACCGCCCGTCAGGCGGGCTTTCTGGCGCGGCGGGCGGCGGCCAAACGCCTTTCCCTTTTTCATTATTCACCCAAGTACAAGGGAAGAGGCGAGGCATTGCGGCTTGAAGCCATGCAGGCTTTCGACGGCCCGGGTTCCGAGCCGGTCCACCCGGTTCCGCACTCCCAGTCTAGAGGAGCAGGCTTTTGAAGGTTCCAGCCCGTCTCACCACCTTGATCACAAAAATTTTTCTGCAGGTCCGACCCCGTGTCCATCATTACCTGGATGGCTGGCGGCGGTTCGCCGAGGCCATCCCGGATACCGAACTGCGCCGGCAGGCCCTCATGAGCATCACGACCAAGGCGTTTCACTGTGAGGGCGGCTCCATCTATGCCCTGTTGGCCGGTCCTCACTTTGACGAAACCCTCCGGTTCATCATTGCCTACCAGACCATCAGCGACTACCTGGACAACCTCTGCGACCGCAGTACGTCACTCAATCCCGAAGACTTCCGCATGCTTCACCGGTCCATGCTGCACGCGCTGACTCCCGCGTCTTCCCTGGACGATTACTATGCCCTGCACCGGGAGCAAAACGATGGGGGATACCTGGCCGCCCTCGTTACAACCTGCCAGGAGGTATTGGGAAATCTTTCCGCATACCCCCTCATTGCCCCGTTTCTGCACAGCCTCGCGGGCCATTACCGGGAGCTGCAGGTACATAAGCATGTCCGGAAGGATCAGCGGGTCCGGCGGCTGAATCAAATGTTTCTGAACCACCCGGAATATCAGACTCAAATGACCTGGTACGAGTTTTCCGCCTGCACGGGATCGACTCTGGGAATCTTCTGCCTCACCGCTTCCGCCTTTCAGCGGAATTTTGACCGGGATCGTGCCGAACGCATCGCCAGTGCCTATTTTCCCTGGGTTCAGGGGCTGCACATTCTTCTGGACTATCTGATCGATCAGGAGGAAGACCGCCATGGCGGAGATTTGAATTTCTGCTCCTTTTACCCGGACGCGAAGGAAATGGAACGGCGCCTGAAGCATTTCTGTATCCGCGCGGATGAAAGCGTATCGGATCTTCCGGACGCCCCCTTTCACCGGCTGATCAACCGCGGCCTTCTTGGAATCTATCTTGCGGACCCAAAGGCACGTCGGCAGAAGGAGGTCCGGGAAATCGGTCGAAGCCTGATCGTACAGGGAGGGGCTGCGGCGGTTTTCTTTTTTACCCATTGCCTGATCTACCGCTGGATTTCTGAAAAGAGGCACCGCCAGGAACGTCCCTGATTCGTTATTCCCCAGGAAGTGGAGAAAAATTCATCAATTTCCGGACCATTTCCCGATCCGCCCTCCTGAAGCTTCTCTCGATTCCCCATAAAAATTCAACCCTTAACAATTATTTTGTTTGTCTCTTGAACATGGCACATACGATGCAGCATGGCGAACAAACTTGATGGAAGGAGACACCCCGAACATGGAGAGATTGGCTGTATGGATCATCGGCTTGGCCTTTCTTGTCAGCGCCGCGGCGTTTGCCGGTGACCAGGCAGTCCCGGGTTCTTCGGAATCCGAACACATCAAGGGGACATCCCTGAAGACCGTCAAGATGAAAACGACGGGCAGGGTCGTGGAGGTTACGGACACCCTGCTGAAAATCGAGCGCTCCGTTAAAGGAACAGTAGAAACGTTTGAATTCACGTTAGAAAAACCCATTACAAAGTTCAAGATCGGCGATAAGGTTGTCGTCCGCTACATCACCCGGGGTGATAAAAACGTCTTGAGGGAGATCACGCTGCAGCGAAGGGCAAAGCCTTTGAAAAAGATCCTGCAGCCCGGCGAAAAAGAGGAGCCGGATATTCCGCCCGCGAAGGGATCCGGCGTCGCAAAGTGAGATAATCCATGAGATTCTCATGGAAATAACGCTGTCCCCATGAGGAGGCGGCAAATAAAAAAGTGAAAAGGAGAAGGATAAAATGAAGAAGGCTATGGTATTTGCGGTTGGTCTGGTTTTCCTGTTCTGCTCATCGGCATTCGCAGCTGACAAGGCTGCCGCGCCCGTAAAGGAAGAGCCGGCGAAGGTTGAAGCGGCGAAACCCGAAGCGGCGAAGAAGGAAGTCAAGAAGGCAGCCCCCAAGAAGGCCAAGGCAAAGAAGGCCCCCAAGAAGGCCGCGAAACCTGCTGAAGAGAAGGCTGCTCCGGCTGAAGCCGTCCCCGCCGCAAAATAAGCTCTTCGAACTGAAGTTGACGCGCTCAGGAGGCACGAGGGAACATTTCCCCTCGTGCCTCTTTTTTTACATGAAACTCCGGGGGTTTTGCTGTAATAGGCATAGAGAAAAAGGGACGGGGGACGGAAAAAACCCTCCTGCGGGATATTTCGGGTAATCGAATGCCATGACCTTGAAAACGCGAATGATGATCGTCACCCTCTGCGGTCTTGCCGTCACCATGGCCTTCTGGGGATGGATGCAGCTCGGCATGCTGGAGAGGATTTTGACGGAACAGCAGTACAAAAAACTTGACGGTATTGCAGAAACGTTAAGCACCTTTTACCAGCGCTTTCCCACCCGGCGGGGTCTGTCTGCCCTGGATTCAGCCCTGGAGGAGCATATCTCGACGGATGTCCGGCTGGCCCGCATCGACATCATTTCCCGGTCCAGGGAGGACATTGATTATGTCGCCGGAGCCGGACGGGTCGCTTATGAATGGCCTGAGCATCTCATCAACGAAACGGCGGAAAAAAAGGCGAAGCGCCATTACACCCTGAAGACGGAGACAGGACCCGCAGTGGGACTGCTTTATCCCATTCCGCGGGAAAAAGGTCACGCGGCTCAAACCATGGTCGGGGTTATTCTCTTTTCGCAATCCGACAGGGAAATCCTCGCCCGCGCCCGATGGATGCTTTTTTTCAGTTCGCTGGGGCTGCTCGCCGCCATCGTCCTCCTGACGGCAACGAGCTACGGCTTTCTGATCGGCAGGCCCCTCCGCCGGATCATTGAAATCATCGACGACTTCCGCACAGGAAAACAGGCCAAGCGAATCCCAATCCACTCCCTGGATGAATGGGGGCAACTGGCGGACCACTTCAACGTCATGGCCGACGAGATAGAAAAATTCATCCGCCAGAATCAGGAATTGACAGAGGGTTTGGAGCTGCGGGTCAAAGAAGCCACCCTCAAGGTCGTCCACCTGCAGAGCCAGGTCAACCAGCTTCAGCAGTTGAAGGCCCTTGGATACCTGACGGCCACACTCGCCCATGACATGGGAACCCCCCTGCATTCCGTGGCAGGCATCACGCAGCTCCTTCTGGAGCGGAAGGACTGGCCGCCGGATGTTTCCCGCAAGCTGGAGCTGATCCTGCAGCAGACGCAGAGGCTCAATTCGGTCATCCAGAACGTCCGCCGGGCGACCCGCCCGCCGGAACCGCATTTCGAATCCCTGACCATCCAGGCCATCCTGGATGATACCCTGCCGCTGATCGAGCCGATCCTCGCGAAATCCGACGTTGAACTGGACGTTCAAACCGACGGGGACATCCCACCTCTGCACGTCGATCACTACCGGGTTCAAACGGCCCTGTTCAACCTGATCCAGAACGCCCTGGAGGCCATGCCCCACGGGGGCAGACTGGCCCTTTCAGCCCGGGTGTCCCCCGAACGCCAGGCGATTGCCCTGACCGTTTCAGACACCGGGTCGGGGATCCCTCCGGAGATGATGGAAAGGATCTACGAACCTTTCTTCAGCACCCATCCGGGCGAGGGAATCCGCGGTCTGGGACTGGCCATCGTCCAGGACATCGTCAAGGCCCACGCCGGGTCGATTGAAATTGAAAGCCTGCCCGGAGAGGGAACGACGATCACCCTGTTCTTCCCCATCGTCTCCAAGCCGCAGTGACCCGCGATCAGGGATACTTTTCCCGGACAAATCCATAGCGCTGAATTTTGGTCCGCAGCGTCTTGCGATCGATCCCCAGAAGCGCCGCCGCGCGGCTTTGATTCCACTCCGTCGTCTTCAAGGCCTGAAGGATCTGTCCCCGCTCCGCCCCTTCCAGGGGCGTCAGGGCCGCTCCCGATTCCTCCTGGCTGCCCTTCTTCAATTGGATCCGCTCCGGCAGGTGTTCCGGCAGAATGACGAGGAACGGAGACAGCAGGAGCGTCTGATGAAGAACATTCCCCAGCTCCCGCACATTTCCCGGCCAGTCGTAGGCCATCAGGCATTCCATGGCCTCATCGGAAATTCTCACCGTCGGATAGCCCATCTTTTTCAGCAGGGATTCCATGAGCTGGGGGATATCCTCCTTGTGACCCCGGAGAGGGGGCATGTGGAGGCGGACGACAAACCGATAGAGCAGGTCTGCGCGAAAGCGGCCTTGGGCGGTCTCTTCATCGATATGGCGGTTGGCAGCGGCGACGACGCGGACCTGAATCCGGCGGACCCCGTGTCCGCCCAGATGGCGCACTTCCCCGTCCTGCATGAAACGGAGCAGTTTTGCCTGCAGGGCGGTGGACATTTCCGTGATCTCATCGAGAAAGATGGTTCCGCCTTCCGCGGATTCGAGAAGCCCGCGGTGGGGGGTATCCGCTCCCGTAAAGGCCCCCTTTTCATAGCCGAAGAGCTCGGACTCGAGAAGCGTATCCGGAATGGCCCCGCAATGAACCACCACGAAAGGTTTGTCCCTCCGGGAACTCAGTTGGTGGAGGGAGCGAGCCGTCAGCTCCTTGCCTGTTCCGCTCTCTCCTTCAATGAGCACACTGGCCCAGGCATCGGCAACCCGAACCAACTGCTTGTAGAACTCCACCATCGTGGCGGAGGAACCGATGAGCCGGGGCTCCTCCTTTACCGCCGCATTTCCTGAACCGCGGTGGCGCTGCAGCTCCCGCATGCCCAGGACCTTCTTCACCATGCTGCGGATCGCTTCCGGAGAAAAGGGCTTGCTGATGTAATCCCATGCCCCCAGCTGCAGGGCCTCCATCGTGCTTTCCAGCGATCCGAAGGCCGTCATGAGAATCACGGGAAGGGCGGGCCACTTCTCGTGTATCCGGCGCAGCAGCTGCAGGCCGTCCATATCCGGCATCCGGATATCGGAGATGATCAGATCGTAGCGGGACAGATCCTCCTTCAGGGCATCCCGGGCGGATGTGCGGGTCTCCACATCGTAGCCGGTTCGCCGCAGGGCCTCCTGAAGGAATTCGCAGGCCACGGCGTCGTCATCAACAACCATCAGACGGACAGGCATCGTTTTCTATGAACCTGAAACGAAGAAAGAGGAACGGCCTGGAAGACCGTTCCTCCTGCGGTGCTCTTCATCCCCCGGGGCCTTATCTGCCGGCCACATGAACCAGGAGATCGAGAAGTTTGTTGGAATATCCCCATTCATTGTCGTACCAGGCCACGAGCTTGACAAAGGTGTCGGAAAGGGCGATCCCGGCTTTGGCGTCAAAGACGGAGGTTCGCTCTTCACCGATGAAATCGCTCGATACGACCTCATCCTCCGTGTATCCAAGAATTCCCTTGAGCTCCCCTTCGGAAGCGGCCTTCATGGCGGCTTTGATTTCCTCGTAGGTAGCCGGCTTGGCAAGACGGCAGGTCAGATCCACCACGGAAACGTCAATTGTGGGAACGCGGAACGCCATACCGGTGAGCTTTCCCTTCAGTTCGGGGATCACCGAACCCACGGCCTTCGCCGCCCCCGTCGACGAAGGGATAATATTGAAGCCGGCGGCGCGGCCACCGCGCCAATCCTTCATGGAAGGTCCGTCAACGGTTTTCTGGGTAGCGGTTATGGCGTGCACCGTGGTCATGAGCCCTTCCAGGATTCCCCAGTTGTCGTGAACGACCTTGGCGAGGGGGGCCAGACAGTTGGTGGTGCACGAGGCGTTGGAGACGATCGGCTCGCCGTTATAGCTCTTGTGGTTGACTCCCATGACGAACATCGGCGTGTCATCCTTGGATGGCGCGGAAAGGACGACCTTTTTCGCCCCGGCGGCAAGATGTCCGCCCGCCTTCTCCTTGTCGAGGAAAAGTCCCGTCGATTCGACGACATAGTCGGCCCCGACGTCATTCCATTTCAAATTTGCGGGGTCTTTTTCAGCCGTGATGCGAATCGCCTTGCCATTGACCACCAGCTTGCCGTCCTTTACATCCACGGCTCCCTTGAACCGGCCGTGTACCGAGTCATACCGGAGCATATAGGACATGTAATCCGCATCGAGCAGATCGTTGATCCCCACAACTTCAATGTCCGGCCGCGCACAGGCGGCGCGGAAAACCAGCCGGCCGATTCGGCCGAAACCATTAATGCCAACTTTGATCGTCATGTGAATTCCTCCTTAAAAAGGGCAACTGAAATTGAAGGAACGGACATCGTTCCGAGACAGAAAACAAGTACATTGATCCGATTGCCTCTCAACCGGCAATCCGCCGCTGCCGAAAAATGCCAAATACCGCCTTTGACCGGGATGAACTGACACCGTGCCGGATCAAGAGAGATTTCAATCGATCCAGCGCACAAACGAGTCCAGGGTCTCCCGGGGCGTCTTCAAAGCGTTCAAGGGATTTTCCCAGTCCGGATACCCCAGCGCAACGGCTATCACCACGTCTTTCTCATCGGGAATATTGAGAAGATCCTTGACGTCATCCTCGTAGGCGTTGATCAACCCGATCGGGCAGGTTCCCAGCCCCTGGTCATGGGCTGCCAGCACCAGAAACCCCAGGGTGATCCCGATGTCCACCAGTCGAGCCTTGGAAAAGGCGTTGTCCAGGCAGATAATAATCCCGGCAGGCGCGCCGTAGAAATTGCAGCTCCCCTCGTTGATGAAGGTATTGAAATCAAGACCCATTTGGGCCAGACAGGGGTTCATGACTTCAAAGGACTCAACTCCCCGCCTGCTGAACGACTCGGAAAGCGGCTTGACATTTCCCGGACTGCAGGATATCTGCTTTTCATGGTACGCTTTGATCAACCGCCGACTTAACCTTGCCTTTTCCTCCCCCAGAACAACCGTGAATTCCCATGGTTGAAGGTTGATCGCAGAGGGGGCCAGGACGGCCAGGCTGAGGATTCGTTCAATCTGTTCACGGGAAACGGGATCCGGTTTGAAGGCTCGGACGCTTTTACGCTCCCTGATCACAGCAGAGAGATCCATGGATGGGGAATCCTCCTTTGAAATGATATGAACCTTCGCTACATTAGTGGGAGAGTACCCCAGCCTTGGCCGAATGTCAAGAAATGGGAAGCCGGACAAAGGAACGAACCAGACGTCACGATTTCAGGAGGTCATTAACGATGATTCGCGCCAAATTATGGTTTCGCTGTGCTGCAATGCATGACCCCGTCACACCGAAAATCGTCCAGCCGGCACTTCTCGGATGGGAGGCCAAGAAGCGCCGGGTCGATTTGACCATCGAGAGGGCCTTTAACGGGGAAGAGCTTCTTCGACGGATGAAAGGCTGGGTTACAACGGATCCCCTGGAGGTTATCGAAGCTGTTCGCCCCTATGGCCGGTTAAAAGTCCTGGACGATGAGGAACTCGTTGTGGAAATGGAAAAACCTGAACACTTCGAAGATCTTCAAAAGATCCTTGAGAAGCGGTTTGGTGGGGAAGTGAATCTGGAAACCATTCCCAAACGTTGAAAGCCTGCCATTTTGTCCGGCTCAGTCCGGGGCGGCCCCCTGCTTTTGAGAAAGCCCTGACGGATTGTAATGTTTTGATTTTTGCCTGCAGCCGGGATACATTGGAGCCAAGGATCCGAACGCATGAAGGATGAAGAGAAAACCAAGGAGCAGCTGATCAGGGAAGTGATGACCCTGCGCAGCCAGCTCACCGGGCAGCGCGAGGAACATCGGCGGGATGTCCACGACTCCGCTTTTTCCGGCCGGCAAGGCGGAACAGACGCCGATACCAAGTTCCGCATCCTCTTTGAACACTCCCCTGTGGGTATTTTTCTCTCTGATGGATGCCTTCTGACGGACTGCAACGAGGCCATGGTGAAAATGATGCGCTGCTCTTCGAAAGAGGAGCTGATCGGCCGCCATCCCTCCGCCTTTTCGCCCCCGTCACAGCCTGACGGCAGCCCCTCCCTGGACAAGGCCGACGAGCTGATGAACGAGGCCCTGAGAACGGGCTATCTGCAGCAGGAATGGATCTGCCGCCGCTTCGATGGAGAGGAATTCCCCGTGGAAATCCTCTCCTCGGTCATTGACTGGCAGGATCAGAAAATCCTCTACATGGTCTGGCGGGATATTACGGAACGCAAGCGGATCGAAGAGGCGATCCGCCACCTGGCCTACCATGATGTTCTGACGGGGCTGCCCAACCGGATGCTCTTCGCCGACCGCCTCATCCTCGCCATCGCCCAGGCAAAGCGACGCCAGGGAACGATGGCCGTCATGATGCTCGATCTGGACGGCTTTAAAACGGTGAACGACTCCTTCGGTCACCACATCGGGGATATGCTTCTGCAGAATGTGGGGGAGCGCCTGTCCCGAACCCTCCGGGAAGAGGACACCCTGGCCCGGATGGGCGGCGACGAGTTCATGATCCTGCTGCCGGTCCTCAGAGAGGCCGCAAACAGCTCCCAGATCGCTGAAAAGATCCTGGCCGCCTTCAGAAAACCCTTTTTCTGCGAAGGGAACGAGCTGTTCACCAGCGCCAGCATCGGGATCGCCATCTACCCGGGAAACGGAGAGGACATGGATTCCCTGATGAAGCATGCCGACACGGCCATGTACCAGGCAAAGGC
>Ga0123334_1001350_pt1 | contig 31044 bp, 58 predicted proteins | sample BiotimSIPDNA_FD_89706 | JGI IMG/M metagenome (GOLD analysis project Ga0123334, IMG submission 89706) | Anaerobic biogas reactor microbial communites from Washington, USA - Biogas_R1 time_0 SIP DNA | ecosystem: Engineered > Bioreactor > Anaerobic > Unclassified | place: Washington, USA...
CAAATGAAAAGTTTAAACGATATAGATGATCCATGCAAAGTTAAATTTATAAAAGCTTGTAAAATTGCAAGCAAGGCAGTTGCCATTAAACACAATTTACCAAAAAGCATTAAAAAAGAATTAATGGACGAGGAACAATTAAAAACATATGAGAAAGCCCTAAACTTTGCAACCTCTTTGATGGTAGCGCAAAATCTAGGGCTCGAAGTAGATCATGTATCAATCATAGTCTACAAAAAAATCTCTGAATAATATTATAACACTAATTAATTATTTAGACAACATAAATATTATACATTTCCAAATCCATGGCCATAATCTACCGAAGGATCATAATCAGGTTGAGGATGTACTTCCCCTACCGGAAACCATCCTGCATCAACGTCTAAAAATTCAAGTGTATACCATATCCCATAACCTTCATCTATGAGCGATATATTAGCGTCAAACATCCCTTCCAAAGCGTGCATGACTGATATTACTCCGGAAAATACTGTACCAACTATTCCTCCAAACAATTTGCCTAGGCTAAAACCGCCTCCTACCCCCAGTATTGTCGTTAAAACCTGTGACGCTTTTCTACCTGCAATTTTTTGCTTAAGAGTAGTGTGGGAAATATATACATCTTTAAATTCTCTCATGCTTATGTCCCAGTGATAAAATTCTGCGTCAATTCCCTTGTAATCTGCGTGAGATATAAGCGGACTGACAAGTACTAGACTAACCAATAATATACTTAATATTTTTTTCATTTTATTTCACCTTTCTGTTAATAATAGCTACAACTATAGAGATTATACCTATTATTAGCGTAGACCATAAAAAAAACTTATTTGGCAGCCATGTAGAAATTAAACAACAGGCTGCATTCAAAAAAATTAATATAAAATTTAACTTACTCATTACATACTCCTTTTAAATATCTATATATATATCTTTTTTGCTATTTATTTTGTCCTCTAAATACATACATTCTTTTTTTACGCTAGTGTATTGATAGAGTGAAATTATATTTAATGTTGATGCTATTACCGCCGCTACAACAAAGCAAAAAATTATATTTATTGATTCCATCTATCTTCCCTCATAATCTTTCTTTAATTTTTCCAATAGTTTAGTATATATTTTTTTCTCTTTTATATTGTTAGACATAGATTTTAAATTAAACGCTACTACTAGTACCAAAGATCCTATCAATACACTAATTGCATTCATTTTTATTAGCCTCCTAATATTTTTATATTTTTTTATTTATAATTTATAAAAAACTGGAACCACAACGTAACCTAACGTAAACTTAACAAAACGTAAACTTAACATAACATAACGAAATGATATCTATCGCGTTTTATTGGGCAACAAACAATATTCTTTATTCCCCTTTTGATTTAACATAAATTTTTCTTCTCTGTATATTGTTGGTTTGTATCTATCATTTTTCAATGTATTCTGCATTTGGAAATGTGTAATAACAATTACTCCACTTTCAAACGGTATTATGAAACCTGATTCGCATAATAATTCTAAATCTATATTAGACATTCCTAGCATCCTTACTAGCCTAGTTGGGTTACCTACAAATCCATCGTCGTCGCTACGCATTTGCAAATGGAAATAAAGTAGCTGAGTAGTAGCAGGTAAATTTAAAAATTTATCTGCATCAACAATGTCTAAACTAAACATCCGGCGTCTTGCCATTTTTCCACCTATTCTTTCTCTATTGCGTCCTCGTATTTTTGTATTTCAAGTGTTTTTGTTTTTTCGTTTAGTTTTACAGTTAGTTTATCTTTAGGTTTTATTCCCAAAAAATTAATACAATCTTTAGGTATGCACATTCTGCCTATCTTATCTACGCTTCTAAAATGCATTTTTCCCATCCTCCCTGTAATTTTCATTTAATGGGCATTTTTCTGTGTAATACATATTCGAAAATCCAGTTTGAAACATATCTATTTTTAGCTTTAAGGTATTATGAGGGCAATTTGCGACTTCGCATCTCGGGCAACTACATTTCATATATTTTTCCATTTTAAATTATCCCTTCTAGTAGTGATTCAACGTCTACATTTAGAGTTTTAGCTATCTTAACCATTTCTAAGACTGTCGTACTTTTTCTATTTGCTTCTATTTTGACCATAGTGTGGTAAGCCAAGTTAGCTCCTTCTGCCAATACTGATTTAGGCATCATTTTTTTAAGCCTAGCGTTTTTAATATTTTCTGATAATATTTTATTTACATTTTCCAATGCAAATTCACCTCCTAGTTAAAATTCGAAATCCTTAAACAATATATCAACTGGGTTAATCCCAAGTTTATTTGCAAAATCAATTAAATCCATTGCTCTAATTTGAGTTACTCCTGTTTCAATAAATTTATATTTATTTAGCGGAACGTCTAAAATCTCAGACATTTCGGCTTGAGATAACTCACTTTTAAATCTTATCTTTTTAAAATTTTGTCCAATATCAAAACTAGTTTCTGCTAATATCATTTTTATACTCCTTTCTTTTTTGATTGCAATTAAAGCATAGAACTTTAACATTTGGATGGTCTAAATAATAACTTTTGGCTTTTTCTGTAGTTATTTCTGCGTTGCATGACTCACAATATAGTTTATCTTGATTCTTTTGCCCCATTTTGGCGAATTCATCTGTGTCAGCATCTCTCGTGTCATCTATTAAAAATAATCCGTTTAAAGCGTATTTACGGGCATAACTGCTACATGCACCTGTAATTTGGCTTACATCTAAACCTTTTTTGGTTTCATCTTCTCTTGCGAACGCTGTATTTTCTACTGTTTCCCCGTTTTCTGTATTAATAAATTGAGCGGTTGCTTTAATGTAATATCTATCTCCTATTAATACTAGCTCATCGTTTATTATTAACGCCGCTTGGTATTTATCAAGTAAAGGTTTCAAAGCTTCTAATATTATCTCGCAAGACCTATATTTATAATTGCCGAATGAGTTAGTTAAACTCTTAGGGCAATTAAGCTCACTTTGTATTTTAGATAGCTTTTGGTAAGTAGTTACATTCATCGCTATATCCCTCCTCTAAACATTCATCACATATATATTCTTCATTAAAATAATTTATTTCTATCGACAAATCTTCAAAAATTCTCCCGCACACTACGCATTCTTTCATTTTTACACCTCTTTTTTAAACTTATCCTTTATCCGTCGTATATCCATAATTAATTCGCTAGCTTTAATTAATACAAAAACAATTATTGCTACTTCTATCATATTTTTCTCCTTATGTTTCCCAGTTAAATTTTAGAAATTCTATTTGCTCTTTTGAAAAATTGGATTTTAATAATACATTAAATTTTATTAACGTGTCAGTTGCGCATTCCATACATAAATTATCTTCTAAGTCCCCTTTAGCTGCATAGCATCCACATTCACTACATATTTCAGTTTCAGAATAAGTCTCTTTGCAACAAGGACTTACTTTTAATGTTTGTCCATAATCTGTTGTTTCTTCGATTGGTTCTTCAAATATATTCTGGCATTCATCGCATATATACATTATTCTTCCCCCCATATTGTTTCTGATGTTTCATATGATATTTCGCCTATCATATCGCATAATACACTGCAATTAAAATATGACGTTAATTCACTTGATTCTTCCGCTGAACCTCCGCTAAATGTAAAATTAATATTTCTATTATCTCTTCTTAAAAAATGTAGCTCTTCCTCTGGTTTAAAAATAATTGATTTCATGGTCAACTCTCCTTTGTTTTATTGTGCTTTTATTTATTATTATTGTTTAAAATTAATCACCTATATAATAGTCAACTTTAGAAATTTTATCTTCCCCGAAAAATTTTATTGCGTCCTCTCTGGAAAATAATTCTCTGTCTCTAAAATTTCCTTGTTCCTTTTTCAGCCACTTTTTAGCTGCGTCCTCATCGTTAAAAATTTTGAAATCATAGTCCCAAGCCCCGAATTCATATTTAGAAGATACCCCATAAATTTTAGTTGTTTTCATTTTCATTTCTCCTTTACATTTGATGTATGTTTTTATTTTTTGATTTACTATATTTATATTATACCTCATTTATGCATATTTGTCAACACTTGTTTAAAAAAAATATACATTCTATGTTTTAACTAAACATATTCATTTAAATAACAATGATTTGGTTAAAATGTAGAATATATTATAATCAGGTTTGACCGTTTACTTTTGCAAGATTTTATGGTATAAAAAAAAAGAGAGGTTTTATCCTCTCTTAAAACTAACTATGCTATTAAATCTACCAGGATTTCAAACAAACAACAATTAAGGTAATTATAACTTAAAAATCAAGAGGCTACTTAAAAACAAAATATTAAAGTAAACAAAATATTAAAGTAAATTAAATTAAAAAGTAAATTAAAGTAAATTAAATTAAAAATTAAATTAAATTAAATTAAAAAGTGGTTATAGCTTTTTAAGAAATGCGATGTTTGTTTATGGAGCATAGAAAGGTTTTATGAGTTTATCATATCACTTATTTGACATGGTTGTCAACGCATTTAAATAGAATCTATGTTTTACTCAAAAAAAATACAAAAATTAAACTTTTTGAAGCAAATTTGAATAAATGATTATGCTTTAAAAGAATGAAGGAGAATAATAATGGCAAATGATATAATAAAAGTGCAAGGTATCAATTCAAAGGGTTATGGTATAATACCAAAATTAGTTATGCAAGACAGAAATTTAAATGTTATTGCAAAAGCGATATATTCATATTTATGTTCTTTTTCTGGTGCTGGGGAAACATGTTCCCCTACGAGGAGTAAGATTTGTTATGATTTACAGATGTCAAAGTTTTATGCATTAGATAAAAATAATGATAAAGACTCCAAACAACAAGACGAGCTAGAAGAATATAAAAAGCTAGCAACATTCGCATAATTTAATAGTTTACTTTTAATCAATCATAATATTTTATAATGAATAAATGTTATTAGATATATTATGTTTAAAAATATTATTAAAAATAAAAATATAAGGAGAGATAAATTATGATAAGGGATGAAAATTTCGTCTGCATCCAAGGTTGGATGATAAACCAACTTAATTTGAAAGGTAATGACCTATTAATATATGCGTTAATATATGGGTTTACTCAAGATGGCCAAAATTGGTTTGAGGGAAGCAGACAATATATTGCCGATTGGTGCAACGCAACAAAAAGCGGAGTACAAAAAAACTTACAGAATCTGTGTGCCAAAGGAATGATCATAAAAGAGGATGTCGTTATAAACAATGTTAAGTTTTGTAAATATAAAGCGAATTTAACGTACCTATTGGACAAGAGCAAAAATGAGATAGAAAACAAAGAAAAAGAAGTCAAAGAAAAAGAAATTAAAAAAGAATTAAAGCCAGAAACCCAGACAACAAAAGATACAGGTAACACGAAGAATACCCTAGTGACGCCAGTTACCCCCCAGTCAACAAAGTTACCCACCCCCAGTCAACAAAGTTGTCCACCCCCCAGTCAACAAAGTTGTCCTAATAATATAGACTTAAATAATATAGATAATATAGATAGTAAATCTATATACGGACGCTCCGAAAATACAGCGGAAACAAGTTTCGAAAAAATCGAAAAAATATTTGCTAATGGGTCGGATTTAGAATTGGAATATGTTAATCAATGGTACAATAAATTAAAACTATCTGATGATGAAATACTAAATGCATATGATCAATCAATGAGAAAAACTGGAAAATATAGCATTATCCACATTAACAGAATATTAGAAAATTATGCATCTACTAAAGATATTTGCAATTAAAATCCACATCGCAATCATCAGATAGCCATAGCGTAGCTTTAATTGGCTTATTTTAGCGACTAAATGATTCCTAGGTTAAATTACACCAAGAATTAAAAAAATCAAATATGCTGCATTTAAATCGATTTAAAACGCATAGTGATATAATCGTATAAAAACAGTTTATTTCTTACGCCTAACTAAAATTTCACAGCCTAATGCATTAATTAATTTGTCAACTGTATCTACATCAGGGATTCTGTTATTGTATTCTATTGATGTTATGGCAGATAAATTAATCCCTGATAGCTCTGATAGTTGTTTTTGTGTTAAATTTTTTTCTTTTCTGATTTTTTTGATTAATGCAGAAAACTTTTGGCTTGTAGTCATTAACCCAACTCCTTTCTTGTTATATTATATATCTTATTTGTAAATATTAAATAATAATGGTACAATTATATTAAAATATAATGGAGGTATACAGAATGAATATGGAGATATTAAACTGGATAATGAGCGCAATAGCGCTAACTGGGACGATACTCAACAGCCGTAGGAATAAATTTGGGTTTTTTTGCTGGATTGTATCTAATTTATGGATGGCTGTAACATCTATATGCGCTGGATTAATACCACAAGGCACATTGTTTTTTGTGTATCTAATACTAGCTATTTATGGAATAATAAAATGGTCATTAATGGAAAAAGAAGAAAAACCTAAATTTAAGTTTAAAAAATGGAAAATGTAATTTTTAGATTGAATATCAAGCTAGACCGTGCCTTGTCGCTCAACTCAATTTACGCTAATTGCCATTGGTCTAAACGTAAAAAAGATGCCGATAATATGCATAGTCTAGTTAGATATTCGATTTTAGAACAAATAAAAAATCCTAAGATATTTACTAGCCCTGTAGAAATATATTTTTATTTTAATACTCGATTAGATATATCTAACACTGCTTATGCCGCCAAACTAATTGAGGATGCCCTAAAAGGATTGCTGATAGTTGATGACAGCAAAAAATATGTTAAGGCTATCCACCTAAACTTTTGGCGCGAAGAGGGAATTTTGGTTAAAATAAAGGAGTGTTGAGCATGTGCGACTATAAAAAATTATATGATTTGTTGGATGCGCATGATATAGATATACATGATTTATTTAGATGTCTTGAGATTGACTATAGCGTTATCACTAAAATCGAAAACAAAGAAATAATAGCAACTAAGTATTTAAAGACTATTATGCAGTTCTTTTCTGTTAAATTGCACGAAATAATTGAATTCGTTTGAGCAAAGTGATAATAATTAAACAGATTATAAAAAAATGTTGAAAATTTTTTAAAATTAAAAAGAGGTGGATTAAAATGTACAGAGGTACTACACCAAAACAAATATTTAAGCTTAGCTTTTTTCTGGAAAATGAAGATGAATTATATGTAACTTATGCGCAGGACGGGGCAGTTGTCTTTGAAAAAGAGTTATCGGAGGTAGAAAAAATTATAGATATTGATACAGGTAACACTGTGTTGACGTTTACTTTGTCGCAAGCCGAAACATTGCTATTAAAAGATGACTATATATACATACAAATAAGGATTAAATTTAAAGATGGTACAGCTATTGCAAGCGATTTAATCCGCACATACACATCAATTATATTAAAGGACGGTGAAATATAATGATTAACGGAGGATTTGACGTTGATTTCTCGAGCTTGTACATTGATTCAGGGGCAAGAGATTACGAAAATCTAGAAAATCTACCCAAGCTTAATGGCGTAACAATATCAGGAGATAAGACAGCGATAGAATATAACTTTGGCACTGTGTATAATAAAAATGTAGGCAACAATGTTGGAGAGGTGCCTATAGTCGGAGACAACGGAAAACTTGATGAATCTATTTTGCCGGAACTGTCAGGGTCTCAAGCTGATTGGCAACAAACAGATAACACTAAGAGCGATTATATAAAAAATAAACCTACAAGTCTAAGTGAATTTTTAAATGATGAAGGATTTATAACTACTGAATTAGACCCTGTATTTACTGCAAGCGTGGCTTCAAGTATAACGGCAGAGAATTATATTGCCTGGAACAATAAATCAGATTTTAGCGGCAATTACATCGATTTAATAGGCAAGCCGACAAGCCTAAGTGAATTTACCGATGATTTAGGCACATCTCCGATGCATACTCATGCTCAATATATAACTACTGAAACTGATCCAACTGTACCGTCTTGGGCAAAACAAGAGAGCAAACCATCTTATAGTGTCGCTGAGATATCAGGTGCTCAAAGTGTATCGGACAATAGCTTAACAACTGCAGATAAAACAATAGTTGGAGCGATTAACGAGATTAATTCCACTGTTGGCACTCTTAATAATGAGTTAGAATTAGCGCTAGGAGGTGGGGTATAATGGCAACTAAAACATTAACAGAAAATATAACTCAAGCTATAAATGATTTTGATGCTATTAAAACAGCTATAGTCGCTAAAGGAGTTGATGTGCCAGTTGGTACTCCTACAAGTGATTACGGTGTTAAAATAGATGCTATACCAAGCGGAGCGGAGCCACCAGCAATAGGTTTTGTGCCTACCAAGTGGGACGCAAATGGAAGAATCGAAGAGGGAGATTTTTATGGGAGAATGCCTTCTTATTATTTTTATATATATCTCCAAGGTACCACTACCCTAAGGCACCCGTATGTTATTCAGAGTTTAAGAAATATTAATATTATAAATGCCGATATAATTGGGATATATGCTTTTTATAGATGTAGTAGCTTAACCTCTGTTTCGCTTCCAGAATCATTAAATTATATTTCAAACTACTCATTCGAGCAGTGCAGCCAACTAAATTTGGAGGAATTGCCTGGAGGTATTACTTATATTGGAGAAGGAGCATTTAAAAGTTGTGTTGAATTAAGATTACAAAATTTGCCTGACGAATTAACCCAAATTGACACTGCGGGCTTTAGCGGATGTATTAAATTAGCCTTAACCTCATTGCCGGATGGGTTGACTAGTATTAGGGATTCTGTTTTTAGCGGATGCACAAATTTAGCCTTAACCTCATTGCCGGATGGGTTGACTAGTATTGGGGGTTCTGCTTTTAGGAGCTGCACAAACTTAGCCTTAACCTCATTGCCGGATAGGTTGACTAGTATTGGGCAGCAGGCTTTTTATAACTGCATAGGACTAACTACGATTACATTTAATTCAAAGCCTACAACACTTTATAATAATGCTTTTCAAGATTGCACTAATTTGCTTACAATTAATGTCCCTTGGAGCTTAGGGGAAGTAGCTGGCGCACCCTTTGGTGCTACAAACGCTACAATAAATTATAACGTTACTTAGTTAATATATATAAATAATGCTGCGATCAAAAAGGAGAAATAAATGGAAATAAAAACAATATATCTATACCAAAATGGGGACGGAGTAACACAAACACCGAATCAAATGGAATTACCATTAATAAGAGAGCTTAGAAGATTAATTGCAGATGAAAACAAGATATTAATAAGCGAATTAGAGCCGTTTGAAGCTACGGTTATTGATGTAGAAATAAGCCAAGTAGATGAATGGACCGAAATAGATATGCCAGAGCCGATAGAACCAGAAATAAATGGAGAGATTTAATGGAAAACTTAGAGATAAAACCTTGTCCATATTGCGGTGGGCCTGGTAATTTAGTAGATATAAATGAAGTAGATAAAGATGCTTGCTTTGTGCCATATTGGGTTCAATGTCAAAACTTATGTGATGATTTGCCGTCTACACATGAATACGATGATAAAGAACAAGCTATAATTGCATGGAATAATAGGAATTTCTCGAAGGAAGAAGATGATATAAATGAATAGTGTAGTTTTGATGGGAAGGTTAACTCATAGCCCAGAATTAAAGCATACTCCAAGCGATGTAGCGGTAGTTAAATTTACTTTAGCAGTAGATAGAGGATATTCTAAAAACAGCGAAGAAAAAGTAACCGATTTTATAGATATAGTAGCTTGGAGAAATACAGCTGAATTTGTTTGTAAATATTTTAAAAAAGGTCAATTAGTGGCAGTTGAAGGATCTTTGCAAGTAAGGAATTACGAAGGTAGAGACGGAAATAAAAGAAAAGCTTTTGAAATAGTAGCTTCTCAGGTTCATTTTGCTGAAAGCAAGAAAGAAAATAAAGAGTTTGAGTATGATAATAAACCTCAATCATATTCAAACGGGAGTAATAATGATTTTATAGAAATTCAAGATGATTTACCATTTTAATGTAAGAAATTGGTGTGGATATGTTTGATTTAGATTTTGCATTTGATTTAGAAAGCTTTGGCGATGATTTTGCTTTAAATTCAAAAACAAAAAGCAGGATTATTTTTGATCTAGTAAAAAGTTTTAAAACCCTTGAAATATCATATACCCCTCCTAAAGAAAATGAAAGTTTAAGGCTAATAAGCCCAGCTGGAGGGTGGAGTTCCACTTCTGTGATTTTGTGGATTAATAGTTTTTTTAAAATAGAAGAATTAATCGCTACGACATTAAGGATAGGCAAAAAAGAAATGGATGCTCTAGATAGCATTGATATACCTAAAGCTACATTTATTGTGGCCCCGATATCAACCGAAACTATGCGAAAAAACGGAAAGAATTACGAATACTCAGAATATATAGAACAAATAGCGGTCAAGAATGGTTGGAAAGTTAATTATATTAATAATCATTCTAAAGTCATCTTAATAAAATCCAAAAATAAAAAATTTGTGATTGAAACGTCAAGCAATTTAAATGAGAATCCAAAAATAGAACAATTTATAATTACACAAAGCGTAGAAATATACGATTACTATATTCATGTTTTCAAAAAATTAAAAATGATATAAGGAGAGAAAACAATGATAAATTCTAATATTTTCACTTTTTTAGGACAAAAAGGTTATAAGATTTCCCAGAAAGCTTTTGAAGTAATAGATACATGTTTTAACTGGCATCCTATAAGAACGCCATCACCGAAGCCATGTTCAAGGGAACGTCACGGAATGTGGTAAGCGAGGGCGATGAAGGCTCAAAAAACCAGCCGGGCGCGTGACCACTGCGCATACTAAGAGGCCCGTGAGTTGTCTGCGTGGCTGTCAGTTTACCGTTTTGGAAGCGGAGAAAAGAAAAAAACACAAAACAAATATATTAAAAGAGAGGCGGTATTTTTGAGGCATGACGGTACACCTAATTTAATCCCTAATAATTTGAGAAGTAAAGAAGAAGTTAAGCGCAATGCAGCTAAAGGCGGAGTTAATAGCGGTAAAACAAGACGAGCCCAAAGAAGTACCGCTGAACTGATAAATATTATGCTACGTTCTAAACTTGATGAGAACAATGCAAAAAAAGTAAAACAACTTGGAGCGGAATTATCAAAGGAAGATTTAAATGTAAATTCTTTGATGATTGCAGGGCAAATTAAATCAGCAGTTAATGGAAATGTAACTGCGTTTGAAACATTACAAAAATATAATGCTAATATAGAAAAATTAATCAATGAACGCAGTAAATTTAATATGCCTATAACTGATATCACTATTGATTTTGTAGAGTTATATAGAGAAATGCAAGAGGCTTTTAAAACTGGTAAATGGAGAGAGTTTATACTAAAAGGCGGAAGAGGTTCGGCAAAATCAAATATCATTTCTGCTTTTGCTGAAGAAACTATATATAATGATCCAAAAGCTCATGTAGTTTTTACCCGTCGATATAAAACAGATTTAAGAGGATCTGTATATAACCAGTTTTTGAAAACAGTAACAAGGCACGATAAGCTTGATGAGTGGGAATTTACAACGTCTCCAATGATGGCTAAGTATAAAAAAACAGGTCAATGTGTAGTTTTTGTTGGATGTGATAAACCTATATCTTTAAAGTCATATAATTTATCCTTTGGATATGTAAAAATGATTGTAAACGAAGAATGCGATGAAATGGCAGGAATTGAACAGATAGATAATGTTGAAGATACATTTCTTCGTGCCGATGTTAACTCTATATCTGTAAAAGTATTTAATCCGCCTAAAAGCGCGAACAACTGGATGAACCAATACACTTTAGATGCGCCAGAAAGAGAAAAGTGTTATGTATGTCATTCATATTATTACAATGTACCTAAAAAGTGGCTTGGACAACGTTTCTTTGATAGAGCCGAGTGGTTTAAAAATAATAAACCTAGATATTATGAGAATAACTATTTAGGAAAAGTTACAGGCACAGGCGGTTCTATATTTGAAAACGTAGAAATAAGAGAAATAACCGATCAAGAAATTAATTCAATGAAAAACTTTTATTATGGCCTAGATTTTGGATATCAACATCCTAATGTATTTATTCAGTGTTCATATGATAGCGATACCGATATTTTATATATAATCAAGGAAGTTTTTTCAAAAAAATGTAAGCAAGTAACGTTTGCGAAAAAAATAAAAGAATATAAAAATGTAGAAATAATAGCGGATAGTGCAAGGCCTGATTCAATTGCAGAATATCAAGATTGGGGATTTGATATGATCCCAGCTACTAAAAGATGGAAAGGCGGAGGTCGTGACTATGCGTGGGAATGGCTACAACAATGTAAAAAAATAATTATAGATCCTGTCAGAACACCTCAAACTGCTAAAGAGTTTACTACGCTTGAATTCGAAGTATTAAAAGACGGTACATTTAGTTCTGCGTATCCAACGCTCAATGAAGACTGTTTAATGGCAACTGCATATGCGCTAAATAGAGTTATAATAGACACAAGGAAAGAGAGCTTATATTGTGATTTTGACGAATGCGAAGATTACGAAGATGATTCTGAAGAATAAAGGAGAAAACAATGAACGATTTTTTAACCTCAATATTTGCTAAAATAGCTAATAAAATGGGTTTCACCCTACAGCCTAAAAAATATGATACTTCGGATTTCTTTGAAACAAATGATTTATCTATAACTCACGCTATATCTGATAGACTTTCTACAATCACTCTTATGGATTCCAGCATAACGGTTTCTGGAAACAATAAACGTGCGGAGTATCTAAATGAGTTTGCTGATAGATTTTGGAAAACTAGAATTAAAACAGCATGTGTAACTGCGCTTGGAACAGGTGACTGTTTATTAAAGCCTAACATTGTAGGAGAAAATATAGCTGTAGATATAATTTCTAATAACAATTTTTGTGTAACAGAAAGTATAGGAGATTATATCTATGGAGTACTAATAAAATGTGATAAGTTTTCTAAAGGTAATGATATTTACGAACGTGTGGAATATCATAGATTACGCGAATCAAGCGGAACTAGTAACTGTCATATATATCAAATGGCATTTAAAAATGGAAACGAAATATCTCTTACAAGTGTTGATGTATGGGCAGAATTTCCACCTGAACAGATAATAACTAATGTAGATAGACTTTTATTTGGTAGATTAAAATGCCCAGTAATTAACAGAGATAACATAAACGGTGTTAATGGAGTACCTATTACTTTTGGACTTGATACAATTGTAGAACAAGCTAAAATATCATATAAACGTTATAATAAAGAATTTGAAGATAAAGAAACAAAAATATTTGCGGATAAAAGTGTATTTTCTAAAGACGCAAGAACAGGTAAATCTTATGTGCCAAAAGGAATGCAAAATTTATTTATGAAAATTAGAGGCGCTATTGATTCTTCTTCTATAGAAACATATAGCCCTGACATTAGAGATGGAAGCCTTGAAAATTCCATTGAACGTAATTTGCGTATGATAGAATTATTTATAGGTATTGGAGAAGGTGTTATATCTAAATCTACTCTAACATATACAAATGTAGATGAAGTTAAAGCTAGCCGCTCCGCTACTTTTGCTTTTATTACAAATTTCCGAAATGGAATTAATCAATGTATTGATGATTTAATCTATGCGGTATCGACTCTATCGAACGCTAATGGAGTAACACCATATGGAGAGTATGATGTAGCTTTTGATTGGTCTGATAGTTACATGGAAAGCTCACAAGAAAGATTTAATCAATTAGTACAATCACTAAGTCTTGATATAGTAGATAAATCAGAGGTACGTTCATGGGTTATGTCTGAAAACTTAGATGATAGCAAAAAATGGGTAGATGAAAATAGCGAACCAGAAATGCCTGAAATAAATATTGAAGAAACAGTTGAAGAAAATGTAGGATAACAAAAATGATAGATAAAAAAGCTATTGATATATTTTCAGAGGAATTTTTAGAAAACTCAATTAAACCTCTTACTGATCTTGTGGCTAAAGCCAACAAAGAAGCACTTGATATCATGGCCAATAGAATAAATAGTATTGGCCAATTAAGCGCAACAGATCTTAATACCATAAATCAAATGCTAAGAATATCTGATATAAAAAAGATAGAAAAAGCACTTGAAGAGATGGTTGATAAATATCCTAAAGCAGCAAAAGAGGCACTTGAAAAAGTAGCAGAAGAAAATGATATTATCGCTAAAGAGCTATATCAGTATAGAGGTATAGCTCAAACATCGGTGTTAAAATCAGCAGTTACTAAAGAAATAATATCAGCAGCTACTAAAAACGCTAAAAAAGATTTTTTAAACATATCAAAAACTTTAGCGTTTGATATAAACGGAAAAACATTATCAATACAAAAAACATATAATCAAATAATAGATAAGGCTATATATACAGTACAGCAAGGATATCTAGATTATAATACTGCGCTTAGAAATTCTGTTAGACAATTATCAGAAAGCGGAATAAAAACAGTTGACTTTAAAAGTGGATATAAACAGAGATTAGATTCAGCTGTACGCCGTAATATTTTAGATGGAGCCCGCGAAATGAGTATGAATATGCGTCAAATTCAAGCGGAAGAGTTCGGATACGACCAAGTTATTATTTCACTTCATTATGGTTGCGCAACTGACCATTTAAATATTAACGGAAAGACATTTTCTAAAAAAGAATTCGAAAAAATAAATGGTTCTTTAGAGAGGCCAGTTGGTACGTTGAACTGCAAGCATTCTATATTTTATGGAGTAAAAGGAATAACTAAAAATCCATATTCAGATGAAGATAGAAAAAAAGCTAAAGAAAATTCTACCGAAAAGATAACTTTCAAGGGGCTTGGCGGAAAAGATTTAAATATGACTAGATATGAGGCTACTCAATATCAACGCAATTTAGAAACATTGATTAGGCGCAATAAAGATGCTAGTCATGCATTAGATTTGTCAGGTGATAAAGTAGGCAAGGCAAATATTGATAAAAAAATTAAAGATTATACTAAAGAATACAAAAGAATAAGTAATGAAGCTGGGCTTGAAACTGAACCGTTCAGATTGAGAGTTTTTAATTAATACTAATAGTTAATTCTATTAGTATTTTTATTTACAAAATTATTTAAAAGAAGTATAATATAATTGTGAAGATAACACGTAAAAATAACAAAATCAGGAGGTACGTAACCTCGTAAAAAAACGTAGATGAGGGAGAAAATTATGACCAGAAAAGAATTGACAGATTTAGGAATTGATTCAAAAGAAATTATCGACGCAATCATGAAAATGCATGGAGAAAATATTGAATCAAATAAAGCTAAAATTTCAGAACTTGAAAAACAAATTTCAGAAAAAGAAAATTCTATAAATGAACTTAGTGAAAAAATAAAATCTTTTGACGGAAAGAACGAAGAAATGAAAATTTTACAAGATAAGATTGTAGAATACGAAAATGCCGAACAAGAAAGATTAAGAGCAATTAATGAAGCTGAGCAGGATAGAATTTTAACTGAAAATATCCATGAAATTATAGGCGATAAAGAATTTGTTAATGATTTTACTAAAAACAGCATTATAAATCAGATTAAATCCGAAATCTCAAAAGATGAGAACAAAGGGAAGGGCGCTAAAGATATCTTTGAAAGTATAATTAAAGATACTCAAAATATTTTTAAAGAGCCACAAAATCAAGTAATAATACCTACAGCTACAGGTGAACAAGAGTTGCCTAAAGCTACATTTAAAAACTTTTTTTAAAATAAAATTATAAGGAGTGTTTAATATGGCAAGAATAGCCTCGTTATCGCAGTTAAATGAATCAGCAGGAAAAGATTACTTAGCTGAAAGCTACGGTAAAGTTATAGAAAATATTGAAAAATCAACAATCTCATCTGTTATTAAAAATACAGATCTATCTGGAACGCCGAATTCGGGCAGTTTAGAAGCCAAAAGATTTACTAACACAGCATCAAACGCATATGGCACAGCAAGAAGCGGTAGAGCTGGACAACTAAACGTAGTTAGACCTGTAACTATATCTATTGATACAGACAGAGAATTAATCCATGAAGTCGAAGAAAAAGATATCAGCCTATATGGCGTTGATGGATTAATTAGCCGTAAACAAGCTCAAGACGCAAAATCAATGGCTCGTGAACTTGAAAGAAAATTCTTTAGTGTTGCTGCTATTGAAGGATCAAGAAAAGCTACATTTACAGCTGCAACTGCTCTTGAAAAATTCGAAGAATTTGTTCAGGGAATCGAAAACACACAAAATGATTTTGTTGACGGTGTAGACCGTGACATGATACACGTTGTAATGAATACAGCTACATACGGCGCTCTTAGAACATATATCGATACCAATACAAACAACGCTAATGTAAACACCGCAATGGCTGAATTTGGTACATTACATGGCGTTAAAGTATACAGCTCTGTATATCTACCATCTGGCGTAACACACATTGGAATGGTAGAAGGTGCTATTGCACAGCCTGTTATGACAAATCTTGATGATTCAGGTAAGTTTCCGGCATCTAACGCTTACCATTTTGGTATGTTCTACAGCTACGGTACAAAAGCAGTTATGCCTGACTTAATCCAATATGCAGCAAGTGCATTAAACAACTTAACTGTAACTGCGGCAGATGCTACAGAAGCAGGCGCAACTACTATAACTGTAACTCCTTTTGCCGGAGCAGCTTCATATTCATATAAAATTGCAGGCGCAACGGCTGGGACAGTCCCAAGTTACGGCGATACTGTTAGTGATTATACAGCTGCGACTTTAGTTGACGGTAAAGTAGATGTTACAACTACAAATGATTATTATGTTATCGTAGTAGCTTTAGATGCTGCAGGTAATGTAATTGCTGGTAAACAAGTTAAAGCAGTTGTTGCATAATGCAAATAGAATTTAAAGGCAGTAAATATTTTGTGACTAATGAAATGACGATTACGCAAATGCTTAAAAATGGAGGGGTAGAAATAACTACCCCCACATTAAAAGCAGTCATACCAGCTGACAGCAAAGAGCATGGAGCGCCGACAAGAAGAGTTAGTCGCAGAATTAAAAAATAAAAGAGGATAAATTATGAGCTATTTAAGTTATCAAGAATATGTCCAATTTGGAGGAAATTTAAAAGAATTAGATTTTAAAAGAATTAATTCTAAAGCAGAAAGTATAATTGATGTAAGAACTTTTAATAGCCTTAAATTTTTTAAATTGATACCAAAAGAAGTTAAATTGCTAACTTTCGAGTTAATAGATTATTTATATAACCAATCTATGTTAGATTATAATTTAACGTCAAAAAGAATAAAAACTGGTAGCGTTTCGCAAGAAGAAACATATAAACAAAAAAGTTTTTCAGAAATCCAAAATCATATGTACGATATTATTTATAGTTATTTGTATAATGTATGTGATGATAAAGGTAATTTTGTTTTGTTTGCAGGTGTAGAATAATGATAGATTTATATACAAAAAAGTTTACTGTATATAATATTGTTCCTTCTGTTCAAGGAGTGTCTAATATAAAATACGGGAACAAAAGGATAGTTGAAAATTGCTATCAAGAAGGGGAAATATCTGACAAATTAAGAGATTCTTCTATGCAACTTACAACTGGTAAATTTTTTTATACAAAAGATATTAAACATTATAGACCTGCCACATGGCAAAGCAATGGATATTATTCATTAAAAGATGAAGAAAAACTTAAGTTCTATACTTTAGCTCCTGGAGATATAATAATTTTTGATGAAGTAAATGATTCAGTAACAAATTCATCTGAATTTAATTCTTTAAAAACAAAATATTCAAATATATATATGACTGTAAATAAAACAGATTCGTTTGTTTTAGGACTAGAAACAGACCATATATATGCAGTAAGTATTTAGTGAGGTGATTAATATTAATGAGTTTGAATCCGTCGCAACTTGGCTACTTAACTGCGACACTATAAATGAGTATTATGCTATTTATGGGGAAGCCGCTGATAAAAGCAAAGTTCTAATACAGATTAGCCAAGAAAATCTAAAATCTTATATTAGAAATAAAAAGCTATACAAAATATATTTTGGAATTAATTCTTTTGAACAATCAGGAGTAAATTTAATTTCTAAAATATACAATCAAAACGTAGACAAAGATGAAAATATAGTAGACTATATTGCTAGTAAAGATATAATAGACTGGATAAATTCAAAAATATCATTAAAAGAATTGCCTGAACCTACAACGTCAAAATGTGTTTCTATGTCTGTTGAGTCAGTCCCAGATTCAATCTCTTCAGATGAAACAGGTCTTAGCAAATATTTAGTTATATTTTCAGCAGTTTTTAAGAGCGTGGAGGCTTAATATGTCTTTAAAATTTGATATTAAAAACAATATAGATACACAAAATGTTAGCAAAACTTTTAAATCAAATAAAAGTTTTTGGATTTTTGCAGCTAAAGAATGGAAAAAACTTATAGATCCATATACTCCATATGATACAGGTGCGCTGATGAAAACATATTCAATTAGACCTAACGAGATTGAATATGAAGTTGATTATGCTAAAAAAGTATATTACGGTAGCCATTTAAATTTCAAGAAAGATAAACATTTTTTAGCTACTCACGCATGGGACAAGCACGCAGAGTTAACTCAAAAGCCTATACTAATAAATAAATTACAAATAAAAATAAATAATCAAATGAAAGGGGAAAATATATAATGAAAATATCAGAATTGATGGCTAACTTTACCCCTAGCGCTACATATGAAGGTATTGTTACTGCTGATGATATGGTTTTTGCTATAAACAATACTGAAAATGGCGAAGTAGGCGACTATATAGTGGCTGAACAGTCTATAACAGGCATAGAAGCTCAACTTAATCCTATGACTGTAGATAGCACTTATATAAGAGCTGGACAATCTACAACAAAAACAGGTACACAAAGACAGATAACTGTAACTGGGGACAAATACATAGGAGATGATTTTATTGACCTATGTTTGTCTCCATCAATGATGTATGGAATAGGAAGCAATGCTGTAGTAGATTATGTTTTGTTTAACATTTTAAACGGAAAAGGCGAAAAAGGTAAGATGTGCGTAATTGTTAATAACGATTCAGCAGGTTCGGCAGGAGAAAACTCAACAATAAGCATAGAGTTTAGGAAATTTGGGCAAGACCCACTTGCGTATACTTATACTCCTCCTGTAGAAAATCCTTAAGTACAATCTGTAGGTTAATAATTTGTTTGCAGAAGTTAAAATTATTAAAAATACTTGTTTGGCTACCTAATGCCTAAAAGTAGTGGCAATTAGATTGCTGCTACTTTTTATTATTTTTGGAGGTAAAATTATGATTATATTTAAAGTTAATGAAGTAGAGCTTAAATCAGATATATTCGATGTAAGTTTTGCTAAAAACTATGAAAAAATAGCGAAAGACATATCAAACATAAAAGATGATTTAGCTAAAGACGATTTTTCATTTTCTTACAAAATAGAATTTATTTGTAAAACTATTTTTAATTGCATTGATTCTCTTTTTGGGGAAAATAAACATCTAGAAATTTTTAAAGATGAAGTAAATGCTTATGAAACTATTAAGGTTTGGAAAGAAATACAATCTAATATTGAAAAAGACGCCATAAAAACTACAGAAGAAGTTACAGCGCTAATAGATGATTAACATAATAACAGAAGAGTTGCCGAATTATATTTTAGTAAAAGGCGAAAAAATAGAAATTAATACAGATTTTAAACTTTGGATAAACTTTATTCAAAGTTCGGTTTCTGCAAACAATGAATGCTTATTAGAAAGTATTTTAGCGATATTAAAAAACAAACAAACCGTCATAGACAGTGATTTACTTGATTCAATGTGTAAATTTGTTTTGACAGTAGAACATATTTGTGAAGGTAAAAACAATAAAAATCAAACACAAAATGTTAATAGAATCTTTGATTTTAAAAAAGATAGCGACTGCGTTTTTTCTGACTTCATAAGATTTTATGGAATAAATTTAAGAGAAAAAAATATGCACTGGGCAGAATTTAAAACACTTTTAAATATGCTGCCTGAAAATAGCGCAACTGAACAGAGAAAAGATATACGAAATAAAAATATTTTAGAGGTTGAGCCAAAATATAGGGCATTATTGGTTAGTTTGAAACAAAATATTCAAATAGAAAATGATAATAATCTAATATTTAGCAATGACAAAAAAGAAAGACTTTCTAAGAGAAGAGAATATATAAAGTCAAGATTGCAAATACTAGAGAAAGGGGGAAATAATGTCTGAAGGCTTAATAATTAGAGTTTCAGGAGATTTTAAAGATTTAGAATCTCAATTAAAAGGTATTTCCAAAAATATTCTATCTTTTCTAGGAGCAAAAGGCGCTCTTGCGTCAGCAGGTATAGCTGCAGTTACCGCAATAGCTACTAAGTCTATAGAGGTAGGAGCAGCATTTGAAAAACAAATGTCAGTAGTTAAAGCTATTTCTACAGCCAGCAACGAAGAGTTATCAAAAATGGCTGACAAAGCTAAGCAAATGTCAAAAAGTTCAGTTTTTCCAGCAAAAGAAATAGGCAAAGCATACGAATATATGGCTTTTGCAGGCTGGGAAGCCAGCGAAATGATGGGTGCTCTTGAAGGTATAATTAATCTTGCCGCAGCTTCTGGAGAGGATTTAGCTCAAGTTTCAGATATAGTAACTGATTCTATGACTGCTTTCGGGCTTTCCTCGAGAGACACATCTGTAATGCTCAAAAACACAAACCATTTTGTTGATGTGTTGGCAAAAACAGCAGCTAAATCAAACACTAATATTGGAAAACTAGGTCAGGCTTTTAAATATGTTGCTCCAATAGCTGGCGCCGCTGGGTACAGCATAGAAGATGTTTCTTTGGCATTAGGATTAATGTCTGACCAAGCTATAAAATCAGGTCAAGCTGGTAGGTATTTAAGAGCCATTATATCTAGGCTGGTTGCTCCTCCTGCGGAAGCTAAAAAAACACTAGATTCTTTGGGGATATCTTTTTCAAATTCTGAAGGAAAAGCAAGACCTCTATACGAAGTATTGGTAGATTTAAGGGAGTCTATGTCTGGGCTTAGTGAAGAGCAAGTTATAGCTGCGTCCAGGTCAATAGCAGGACAAAACGCCATGTCTGGGCTTTTAGGTATAGTTCAAACTACTGACGAAAACTTCGAAAGGTTACATGGACATCTACAAAATACAAACGACGCGGCAAAAGAAATGGCTGAAGTTAGAATAGACAATTTAGAAGGAAGATGGACTAAATTTATAAATAAACTTCAGGTTTTAGGTATAGATATATATGATAAAATGAAACCTGGTCTAGAAAAAGTTGTAGGGCAGATGGACTCATTTGTGTCTTTTTTAAATGATAGATTTACAGGAGAAAATTCTTTCATAAAAACAGAAAATGGCCTTAAAATATCTTTATTCTTTACATTTTTTTCAGAAACAATACAAAAAACACTAGACGGAATAAAAAATTCAGCTACAACTTTTGAAGAATATACTCGAAAAAAATTCGGGAATTGGATTTCAGATACTAAAGAAGGAGTGGAAGGTTGGAAAACTAGCACTTCTGGGATGTTTCTTGAATGGTCATCTTATGCAATAACAACAATAACAACATCTCTTTCTAATACTTCTGAAAAAATAAGGTCGTGGGTTGGTTCTACAGCAAAATATATTTCTGATTGGGCGGAAGGTACACTGTCTAATATATCTGGATGGGCGACAAAAGCAGGAAAATGGCTTGGAGATACAGCTTTTAATATAGGAGAATGGGCTACAAAATTAACAAAAGGTCAAAGGTTTTCTGCTGTTGGCGGAGATATTATTACAGGAATAATCAACGGAATGGAAAAGAAAAAAGAGGATATAAAATCTTCCGTTAATTTTTTAGGCGGAACAATAGTAAAAGCATTTGAAAAAAATCTTAAAATAAAATCTCCATCAAAAGTTATGAGAGAAATAATAGGTAAAAATATTAGCCTTGGAATAGCTAAAGGAATAGATGATTCCACTATAAATGTTATTGATTCTGCTAATAAACAAAAACTTCAAATACTTAATTCTTATAGCGATATTTTTTCAATTTTAAGGAAAAATTTTAATTCGAGATACAATTCAATGTTTTCTAGCGTTCCTTCACTTTCAGCTCCAATATTGAACGGAAATTCTGGGAATAATATTTCTACAACTAATTCACCTACTATTAATTTTTATGGAGACAGCAACGAACCTGATGTTATAGCTAGAAAAGTCAGAGACATATTTGAGTTTGGGTTATAGAAAAGAGGTGTTTTATTATTAATGATTCTTTGAAAATAGAAATAGTTAGAGAAGACAATGTAAGAAAAATATTTGATGATACCGAATGGTTTATAATTTCTCTTGAAGGCATAGACGCTATAGATTCCAATATATATTTTGAGAACAAAGCTAACGGAGAAGGGATAAATATTACTGGGGCTGATTTATCCGCCAGGGATTTTGTCCTATCTTGCGAATGTAGCAATAGCAACTTAAACCATATCAGAAGAAAAGAAGTTATTTCATTTTTTAACCATAAATATTCCTTTAAAATATATGTAACGTATATGGGCAGGACTTTATGGAGTGATGCAAAAGTAAGAATCCTTTCAGTGCCGTCAGAGAACATATATAACTTAACTAGATTTACAGTTTCTTTTATTAGGGAAAACCCTTACTGGAAATCTATAAATGAATTTGGTGAAAACATAGCCGAAAAAATAGGTTTATATGGGTTTCCGGCGTTTATAACTAATAATATTGGCACAGTATACGATTATTTTAGGTTTGCAGATGCTGTTGATATAACAAATGAAGGTGATGTAGAAACTTTTATGAAGATTATAATTGAATCAACTGGAGAAGTAATAAATCCTAAAATAACAAAAGATAATAAACATGTAAAAATACTAGATACAATGGTAAATGGAGACATCTATGAACTTGATTTTGTTGAATTGACCGTAAAGAAAAATGGAGAAAGCGCTATAAGCCGAATAGATAGGTCAAGTGATTTTTCCGCTATGAAGTTAAATATTGGTAATAATTTAGTATCTTATTCAGCAGACGAGGGAGAACAATTGCTAAATGTTAATATATATTACAACCAATTATATTTAGGAGTTTAAATATGGAAATTAGAACTCTTGATTTAAATTTTTCCCCTTGCGGTAAACTGTATATGCAGTATATAAACCTTCAGTGGACTAGAAGATATTATGAAGCTGGAGAGTTCAGTGTTCAAATTTTGTACTCTGAATTTGTTCCAGAAGCTAAATATGTATATTGCCCAGAAAGAAGAGAAATAGGCATTATACAAAAAACAGAATACTCTCAAGATGGTAACAAAAAGATAGTACAACTCACAGGGTATTTCATTGAGATATTGTTAAAAGACAAAATAATATACCCAACATTTTATGGGTCTGGAAACGTAGAAACTGCTATAAGAAATTGTTTTACTAATTATAAAGAAGATCTCAACATATATCTTGGCAAAGTAATTGGAATGCAAGACGAACTTGTTTGGCAATCTACGGGACAAGAATTAAATAACAAATTTTATGAATTATTAAAAAATTATGAGACAAGTTATATCTGCACTTATGATTATGTTGAAAATAAAATATTTTTTGAATTATATAAAGGTTTAGATAGAACACAATCCCAAGATGAAAATAATTTTGTTATATTTTCTACTTTTTTTAATAATATAAGAATAGCTAAATCTATAGAAAATAATTCTAATTATAAAAATTACGCAATTGTAGCTGGTCAAGGAGAAGGGTCAAATAGAATATATACTAACGTAGACATATCAAACGGAGAATATAAACGTAAACTTTTTGTAGATGCTAGAGACTTGCAATATGATTCTGAAGAACAAACATATGAATCATATATAGACTCTTTAGTTCAAAGAGGTAAAGAAAAGCTTCTTGATCATGTTATAATTAATAGTATAAACATAGATGTTTCTCCTTGCCCTTTTGAATATTTAAAAGACTTCGACTTAGGTGATAAGGTAACTATAATAATAGATGATTTAAATATTAATATAGATTTAAGAATAATAGAAGTAAGAGAAATTATAAAAAATGGTACTCATGATATTAAAATAATAGTTGGTGAAAAAAATAAAAATTTTTTAGATGGTAGGTGACTTTATGATAAGCTTCCCTTTTACCGCTAACCCTATATTAAACACATCAGGTGTAATAATAGGGTATGACAGGTCAACAAATAGCCAAGATAATAGGAGGTTAAACCATCTCCTATACACAGATGGAGTGAATTATAGTTTTGAAAATTGTTTTAGAGTTGTAGCAGATACAGGTATGACTATAAAAGTGTTGTGCACTGAATCTAATGATAAAATCGCTTGGGCAAAGATAGGAGACGCCTTCGCTTATGAATACTCAGATTTTAAAACTTTTGAATTAGCTGACTCTGATACATCTTTTCCTAGGATAGATAGAATTGTATTAAGAAAAGATGACAACACCGAAGTTAGAAATGTAAGTATAGTAGTACTTACAGGCGTACCGTCTGTTAATCCAACTCCACAAAATATAACTAGAACAGAAACAATATACGATATAGTTTTGTCGGACATATATGTAGGAGCCAATGTTATTTCAATATTTGACACCAATATAACTGACCAAAGACTGAACGATGATTTGTGCGGTAAATTTAAAAGTAAAATTATACCAGAGACAATAATACCAGAAAACATATTGGAAAAAACAACCGCACCTATCACATATTATGTTGCAACAACTGGAAGCAATACCAATAATGGATTAACTGTTGAAACACCTTTTGCAACAATACAACATGCAATTGACAAATTACCAAAGTACCTTATGCATCGTGTTGAAATAAAAATTGCTGACGGCACATACTCCGAAGATGTAATAATCGAAAATTTTTTTGGTGGATATTTAAAAATCTCTAGAAATGAGTTTGAAGGTACTTTACCGTCACCTGTAAAAATTAGTAGCATAAAAATACAAGGCAATTCTTGCACTACTGAAATTGAGGAGATTGATTTTACAACTAATATAAAAAATGCTGTTGTAATTATTAATAATCCTGGTTATGTTTTTTTGGATTATATTTCCGCAACGTCAGAAACTTCGGAGTATGATGGGGTTTCTGTAGACGAGTCGTCGCAATGTTCGTGTTGGCGTTTTATAATATCTAACAAAAACAACGCTTTTCGGGTAGAGAACACCGTTTTAGATGTGGCTGAGGGTTCTGGGGCTAATAATATTGTAGGATATTATTTAGCAAAAGTGTCTGAGTTCCGTTTGGTTGGCGGTGTAACATTATCAGCGTCAACTTTGTATATTCAAACAGCGTCATGTACAAAATACTCGCCAGAAGGCAATATTTTTTAAGGAGTAAAAGCAATGTATATAAAAACAAACAATGATCTTTTTGAATGTTTTAAGGCAATAAAAGGCAATGATTATATCGAATGTTTAAACAAAAACAATGAGAGGATTATTCTTTTTCAGGGTATATCTGATTTTTCAAATTATGAAATCCAAGGTGGGACTTTTACGATTGAGCCTATTGATGATATAACACAGTTACAGCTTGCTATCGCTGAACTTGCTGAAATGACGGAGGTGCTTTCTAATGGCTAAAATATATTATGATTTGATAAAAAAAGGATATAAAACCATTGATGATGTGCCATCGAAGTGGAAAGCAGAAGTACAAGCTTTGTTAGATGCGGATGTGACCGTATGAAGAAGGTATTTGTGAGCGTTGGTCACGGCGGAAAAGATTCAGGGGCTATAGGTTATGTAATAGAAAAAGATGTAAACCTACAAATTGCTCTATCTTGTAAAGATTTTCTTAAAAAAAACGGTGTACAAGTTAAAATATCAAGAGAATCGGATAAATACATAAGTTTAGAAAACAAAATAAAAGAATGCAATGATTGGCAAGCTGACTTAGCTATTGATATCCACAGTAATGCCGGCGGTGGGGACGGTTTTGAAATCTTTTACTTTTCAGGCGGTGGATTAAGTTTAGATATGGCAAAAAATATCGAAGCCGAAGTAAAGGCTATAGGCCAAAATTCTAGAGGATGCAAAACAAAATTAAACGACAGAGGGTTAGATTATTTTGGGTTTATTCGAGAGACAATAGCTCCTGCCGTTATCGCTGAAGGCGCTTTTGTAGACAATAAAGACGACGCACAAATGATAAATACAATAGAAAAACAAAAAACTTTTGGTGTAGCTTATGCTAAAGGAATACTTAAAACACTTGGCATAAATTATAATCCAGTACAAACAGCTAACGAGCCTAAATATTATGTGCAAGTTGGTTGTTATGGGTTAGAAGAAAATGCTAGAATACAACTAAAGAAAGCCCAGGATGCAGGTTTTACAGATGCGTTTATAAAAAGGTTTTAATTTTACCGGAAAGGGGGTGATATATTGGGCGGAGGATTTAGTTGTGTTGCTAAAGGCGGAATACATGCAGGTGACAAGTTTGAAGTTTCTGGTGAAATCCAAATGGAAGCAAAAGCAAGACAAACAGAAAGAGAAAAACCAAGCAAAGAAGATGATGAAGAATGAGCAAAATTTCTAAAAATCACTTGTACACACTAGCTTTTTTCTCGGTAATAATTGAAGCGCTGATTACGTACTCAAATAAACTTTTTGTGTCCCATAGTATGTGCTGGGAGATAGCAACCAGCCTAATTATAGGTATGCTCATGGCTATTGCATACAAATTAGATGTATTTGAGTATTTCGGATTCACCACTAGAATTCCATTTCTCGGCAATATAATCACAGGGATATTGATGTCAAGAGGGTCTAATTATATATTTGATTTGATCTCTAAATTAACGCAGTAAAATTATGAATAAATATTATAAAACAGAAAATACAAATAAACACAATCCTATACGCACAAGTATAATATTATGCTGGGCATCGTTGATGGTTTGTTTAATATCAAAATTGTTTTTTCATGATATGTTTTCTTGTAATTGTTTATCTCCTGGAATAAATTTTATTTGCGATTTAATGGATACTAATATTATTATTAAAACAGTTATTGTTTTTGTTATGAATTTTATTTTACTAACACCATATACATTGTCTTTGTACAAAAAGAAATGGTTCTCTTCAAATTTCCAGGCCCTACTATTCTTAACTTTTTTAATAGTTAACTCTATTTTAAAATCATCGTTTTCCGACAACATACTTACATTTTCCGCGGAGATCATTTTCTTTATCGTATATCCTACTTTGTATATTTTGTATGAGAATTTTATAAATAATAAAACCAAGAAACAAATGATTAAATCGTGCTTAAGACCTATAATATTTTATGTGATTTTACAAGCGTTTTTATTAACATCATTTTTTATCAGAGATACCCCAGTGCAGATTAAAATGCTAGAGAATATATTCATGAGTTTTATATATTCTCTAGATGTATTCATAATTGTAATTCTGTATTATCTATATGGGATAAAAAGGAGATGAAAAAATGGGAGTTTTAATATTTTTTCTGAGCGAAGAAATAACACAATTAAAAACATTTAGAGACACATTATCAAATTCAAAGGAAATTGAAGAAGTCACTAAATATATTGGCATATTGGAAGAATTAGAAAAATTTGAAAATATGATAGGAAAAATCGAAGATAACAGCATTAAAAATGATTTCCGCGCTGTTGTCAAAAACATAGTTAAAATAATAAATTAATGAATAGAAAAACTAAGATTAAATTTATTTTGTTCAAAAGCAAATGGTACGCCCTGATCTTTTTAATTTCAGGGCTATCTGCCTTTATATTTAACAAAGAGATAGAGTTGATATTATTTTTTATTTCTTACATTTTTCTTCGTTATCAATTTCCTAAAACGTATCATGACTCAAATTTCTACAAATGTATTTTTTGGTCTATAGTAATGCTTATAATTAGCGCATATACAATGATTCCACGGAGCGTTAGCTTAATATCATGCGTGCCAATAGCGTTTACTGTAGATTTTATTTTATACAAAATTAAAGATTATATTGATTTAAAAGAATTTAAAGAAAAAAAGAAAGAATTTAATATCGATAAATGCACTAAATACGAATTAATAAAACGATGCAAAGAAAAAGGATTAAGCAAACACGACATAGACATAGCAATAAAAATGTTTTATGAAAAACTAGACTCAAAACAATTAGCCGCATACTTATCTATTGAAGTCCAATCGGCTAAAAATAAAAAATATATGTTAAAAAAGAAATTAAAATAAGACTTGGTATAAAAACCAGGTCTTTTTTATATACTAAATTATTTTTATAGTATTTCTTTAATCTTTTTTTAAGAATAAATTTAATATTAGAGGTGATTAATTTGTACAATAATGGTTTTTATGGAGGATATAGTCCATATAGTAACAACACATATAACCCATACCTGGAAAATACTTATAATGCTCAAAACCAAATTAATAAAAATCAAACTCAGCCAACTCCGCAAACTCAAAATGTAGTTTGGATACAGGTCAATGGAATTAATGGCGCAAAAGATGTTGCAGTACAGCCAAATCAGACCAAATGGTTAATGGATATCAATAGCCAATCATTTTTTGTAAAATCTTCTGACGGGTTAGGGGTGTGCTCCATGAGATGCTATAGGTTCGAGGAATTCGACCCGAATTTCAACGGAAACAATAATTATGATAAAGATTGCCAGTATGTGACTAAGGATGAATTTGAGGCATTAAAATCTAAATTAGAGCAATATGAAAAAAATATAAATATGAATGATAATACAGAAAAAATTTTACCAAAAAAGAAATGAGGAGATTAAATGTCTAACCCATTATTAAATATGTTATCAGGTGGAGCGAACAATAATTTTATGTCTAAAATTTCACCGATGGTAAAATTACTAAAAGGTGACACAAACGCAGCCATCCAGACAATTATTAGCTCAAACCCAGAAGCTAAAAAAACTTGGGAATCTGTCCAACAAATGACAAAAGGGAAAAGCAACCAAGAATTAGAAAAAATAGCAGAAGATTTAGCAAAACAAAATGGCATTAGCTTGAATGATTTAAAATCTTTGTTAAAAAAATAAATAAAAAAACAAGGTAGTTAGCGCTACCCTGTTTTGCAATAAAATAAAAACATATAGAAATGCAAAGTCCACTTAAATTATATCATTTACTATAATTATAATCAAGTAAATGTGTAATAAAAATAATATTTTTATAGGAGGGTTATGTTATGGACAACGGACTATCTTTGGGCGATGCAATGGCTCTAAAAGGCAATGACGACGGACTTTTTGGTGGCGGCGGCGGTATACTTGGATTAATCTTAATATTAGCTCTATTCGGCGGTGGCTTTGGAGGTTTTGGTGGGAGAGCAGCAGAAACACAAGCTCTATCTCAGGCTGAAATGCAAAGCGGATTTAATACACAAAATATATTGCGTGGCATAGAAACTGCTAATACTGGGATCGCTAACTCAGCATATGAAAATATACGCATAGCTGACGGCGTAAACCAAAACGTATTAACAGGATTTGGCAAAGTATCAACAGAAATCTGTGAAGGTCTACATTCCGCAACACTATTTAACGCAAATGGATTTAATTCTCTATTGAATACTACTAATAGCGGATTTAATGCGCTAAATAATGAAATATGTAATCTAGGACATGAAATGCAGATGTGCTGTTGCACCACAAACCGTAACATCGATAGCGTAAAATTTGAGAATGCACAGAATACGTGCGCAATTACAAATGCTATCCACAGCGAAGGCGAACAAACACGTGCTCTAATTAATGCTAATACAATGCAGGATCTACGTGATAGGTTGGCAACTGCTGAAGGTGCAATTTCAAACAATATGCAAACAACTCAAATTTTAAACTCATTGGGTAAATTCCACACAAACCCTCCTTGCCCACTAAATGTTTGTTGCCCATGCAACGCATAATTAAAATTTAATATAGGGCGGTTTTCCGCCCTATTATTTTAAAAGGAGTGAAATATATGTGCAATTGCTGTTTGATACAAATGACTAAACAAATATTAACAAATACTAACACAATATTAAAAAACCAGGAAAGCGGGGCAGATAATAACCCTACCGTATGGCATACTAACGTATTATATTATGTTAACGATAAGGTAAAAAAAGGGAACGATATTTATAAATGCATAAAAGAAAATATTTCCACAGGCACAAATGCACCGCCTAATGCTACATACTGGGAATTAGTCGTATAGCGGGTAGAGACGCGATAAACGCAAAAACAAAAGAAATAGGTATTGATATTTGCTAATATAATTGATATAATAGGATTGTAAATTATTATTTTTTGCGCTCCTTTTCCGTTAAATTGGCATTTTCGGCATAGTTCTAATTATTTTCATTTCTATATTTATAAAAAAGGGGTGCATATAAAAATGTGCTCTTTTTTTATTTGCAAAACAAATTTAATATGCTATAATATAATTGTTAAAATACAATTTATACTTTTCAAAAATCTAACACTACCCATAAAGAGCCCCTCCCACGGGGGCTCTTTTTTTATTTTATTAATTTAAGGAGATTTAATATGAAAGAATTAGTATTTATCAAAAAAGAGGATTGCTTTACAAATAGTTTAATAATATCTGAAGGAATTAAAATAAGTCATAGTTCATTAAAAAAATTGATAAAAAAATATTATGACAGGATAAAATCAAAAGGAACTTTACGGATTTCAAATCTAGAAAGTACAGGCGGAAGATGCGAGGAAATTTATTGGCTAAACCAAAATCAAACTATATTTTTAATTTCATTGTGTAAAAACACAGATGAAGTAGTAGATTTTAAAGACCATCTTTC
>Ga0123334_1001363_pt1 | contig 30897 bp, 29 predicted proteins | sample BiotimSIPDNA_FD_89706 | JGI IMG/M metagenome (GOLD analysis project Ga0123334, IMG submission 89706) | Anaerobic biogas reactor microbial communites from Washington, USA - Biogas_R1 time_0 SIP DNA | ecosystem: Engineered > Bioreactor > Anaerobic > Unclassified | place: Washington, USA...
CTGCCACTCGGTCTGTTTTCCACCCATCCCCTACAAGAATCCTTTCTAATTGTGGGCAATAGTTGAAAGTATATTTCATGTTTCTCACATACTCTGTGTTGAAACTACTCAAGTCAAGGCTGGTAAGGGAAGAACAGTCAGAAAACATAAAATACATATCCGTCACATTCCCCGTATTGAAACTGCTCAAGTCAAGGCTGGCAAGGGAGGAGCAACAATAAAACATTAATTTCATGTCCGTCACATTTCCTGTGTTGAAACTGCTCAAGTCGAGGCTGGTAAGGGAGGAGCAATAGTAAAACATATTGCACATATCCGTCACATTTTCTGTGTTGAAACTGCTCAAGTCGAGGCTGGTAAGGGAGGAGCAATTCCAAAACATAGAACCCATGTCCGTTACTTTTCCCGTGTTGAATTTGCTTAGGTCGAGATTCTCAAGAGATGAGCAGCCCAGAAACATGTCGCACATGCTCTTCACATTTTCTGTATTGAAACTGCTTAAGTCGAGGCTGGTAAGGGCGGAGCAAGAATAAAACATAGTACCCATGTTCGTCACGTTCCCTGTGTTGAAACTGCTTAGGTCGAGGCTGACAAGGGAGGAACAGGCAGAAAACATTCCTTCCATGCTCGTCACTTTTCCTGTGTCGAACTTGCTCAAGTCGAGGTTGGTAAGGGAAGAACAGTCATTAAACATAAAGTACATGCTCTCTACGTTTTTCGTGTTGAAACTGCTCAAGTCAAGGTTAGTAAGGGAGGAGCAGCAAAAAACATTTCTGACATGTCTGTCGCACCTTCAGTGTTCAAATGCTCAAGCCCCTCAATGGAGGTCATGTTGTTATTGTAATAGAAAAAGCGACTAAAGGAGGAGATAAGGGGGGTATCTTTAAACGAAGGGTCGAAGACGCATTTGATGACATCCTCATTTCTTTGCACAAAAGCCTCATTACCAGAGAATACTGTGCCGGAGCCAGTGTACTCGTCTTTCTTTGAATTGTAGAAGTAGGTCAGGGTACCGTCTGATTCAAGAATGGAATAAATCTCGGGAGTCTGTGCAAACAGGGGGCATGAGATCATCCACAGGATGAGCAACATGCAGATAGTTTTTGTTTTCTTCAGCATAATGATTTTCAATTAAAAGTGAATAATTTAGTTTTTACATTCGATTGTTGGCATGCAAATAGGTGGTTTGCCTCTGAGGCAAAGATACAAACATTATTTTAACTACACAAATATTAGACGATTTTTCTTTCACGCAATCCTTCTTTATGCCATGACTCCTGCCTGTCTTGCCCTTTTCTTCTCTGTCAAGGCTGTAGAAAACCCTGCTGAATGACCTATTCTGCTTCGCTGGTCGGTGTCGTTGTCGGGGCAGAAGGGAGGTGGGGAAAAAGAATCGGGAGACCGTTCAGCAGAATGGTCTCCCGATGTATTTATATATGTGGCGCATGCCATGCAGGATAGGTCTTACTGTCCTCCACCAAACCCGCCACCCTGCTGGAAGCGTTTCATCATCTCTTCTTGAGCCTTCTGGTATGCTTGGAACTGCTCTTCGGAGAGAATCTCCTTGAGTGCTTTGTTGAGAGCCTCCTGTTGCTTCTGCATGTCTTCAGGGTTGAACTGTGGGAAGCCTCCACCGTTGCTCTGTGCTTCCTTCATCTTGGCATCCATGTCCTTGGCCTGCTTGAGGAAGAGGTCATAGACCTTCTTGTACTGCTCGTCGGTGGTCTTGGCAGCCTCTTTTACTTGTTCTGCACGGCGTGTGGCCATATCTTCTGGTTTGAAACTCATTTGTCCGCCTCCGAACTGGGCGAATGATGAAAGCGATACAACAGCCATCATCATGGTAATGATCATCTTTTTCATAATGAATGATTGGGTTTAGTAAAAAAAGTTTAGTTGTTAAAAGATTGTAGAGAGTAGTCTCTGTTGGATAAGACAAGATGAGAGGGAAAAGGTTTAAGCTGAGTCTTTAAATAAATGAAAAAGGAAGGACGCCATTTCTTGACACCCTTCCGCTCCTAATTGATAAAATGATTTTATAGATTGTTGCCTCCTTGTGGACGCTGGCGTGGACCGCCTTGTCTGCCACCGAAGCCGCCTTGTCCACCGCCGAAGCCACCTTGTCCTTGACGTCCGCGGCGTTCTTGCTGCGCTTTCTCGTAGGCTTCCCACTGTTCTGCTGTGAGAATCTCCTTGATGGCAGCATTCTGCGCATCGCGCTGCTTCTGCATGTCCTCACGGTTGAACTGTGGACGCTCGCCCTTTTCCTGCGCCTCCTGCATTCTTGCCTGGCTTTCCTTGGCCTGCTTGAGGAAGAGGTCATAGACTTTCTTGTACTGCTCGTCGCTGAGTTTCACAGTTTCTTTCATTCGGTCGGCCTGACGTGTGGCTGTGTCTTCAGGTTTGAACTCACGGCGTTGTCCGCCTGGTTGCTGTGCAAATGATGAGAGTGAGATGAGCACTGCCACCATTGAGATAAATAATTTCTTCATCATAGTCGTGTCTTTTTTAGTTGTTTTTATTGAAATAGTTGTCACGTTGTTTTATTTTGTGCTTCTTTTGTTTTATATGACCGTGCTGATGATGAATAGGTTTAAAGTATTGGAACTTTTTATTTGGAAAAAGAGAAAGGGCGAAGGAGAGGGATGGTTCTGGCTTGTGTCTTCTTGTCTTTGGTCTTGTGGGCAAAGTGAAGAGAGGAAAAAGAGACGCTTAAATTTGTAGGTGAACAGGAATTTGTGTACCTTTGCAATGCAATCTATTCAAAACAAATATCAAGCCTATTATAGATATGGAATTCTTGTTGATGATGATAGCGGGCGTGTTGCCGGTGCTTGCGTTTCTCATTTATATATTTATAAAGGACTCTAAGAAAGAGCCTATATCCTTGCTGGTCAAGGCTTTTGTGTTGGGCATGTGTACTTGCGTGCCTGCCATCTTCATTGAACTGGGCATTGATGCGCTCCTCTTTGGCGATGGAGAGGCGGAGGGTTTCTTGGAGAATGCTGTTGATTCCTTTATGGTGGCTGCGTTCACGGAGGAATCGTTGAAACTGCTGATGCTGTGGTTTGTGCTCCGCAAGAATATCTTCTTCGACGAGCATTTTGACGGCATTACGTATGCGGTATTTGTGGGTCTTGGTTTTGCTGTGGTGGAGAATGTGTTTTACCTCATCGATAATGCTCAGGATGGGTGGGTGTGGTTGGCCATCTTCCGTGGTCTGCTTTCTGTGCCGGGGCATTATGCTTTTGCTGTGCTCATGGGCTACTTCTATTCGCTCTATCACTTTGGTGGTCGTCGTTTCAGACATCTGGTGATGACTTTTCTTGCCCCTTTCTTGGCTCATGGCATCTACAATTCTTTGCTGGAGCCTATGCCTGTCGTAGGTTATTTCAGTCTTGTCATCTTGCTTGTCCTCTTCTATTTCATGCAACGTTTCTGCCAGAAGAAACTGACGGAGCAACTTGATAAGGACAGGCGTTTTGTGTCGTAGAAGTGTTCGGCATTTCTTAATAGTGTGTAAATATGCGCTCTTGTGTGTGAACAAAATCTAAATCTCCCCGATTTTTCCATCCAACAGGTTTTGTTTTGGAATGCTTTGCCTATCTTTGTGGTGATAAAATAAAATCTGTTATATGAAAAGATTATTTGTTACATATTTAGCGGTGCTTTTCAGTGTGTCGGCTTTGTGGGCTGACCCTGTGAGTGATTTCCTCAACAAGTATGAACTCTTTGTGGATGGTGTTGCGGCTCTTGATAGTCGCACTGTAGTGCCAGAGACTTTGGATTCTCTCCAGCTCTTTCATAAGTCTTTGACCAGAGAGTATAAGACCTGCAAGAAGCAGATGACGCAGATTCAGTTGGAAAAATACTATAACCTGAAGGCAAGGTATCAAAAGTCTATGGCACTTATCCGCACAAAGCGAGGTGCTAAGGCTGTTGGTGGTTGGGTGAAAGGTGTGTTTAGAAATGGCAAGAAGAGCGAGTGACGATTGGGTGCACTCGCTCTTCTTTGTGTATGTCATAGACTCTCTTAGTGATTCGCCAGATGCCTGAAGAAGGCTTTGGGTGAGTAGAGGAGCATGCGAGGTCCTGCCCACCTCATCACCTTGCGCATCATCTCTCGTTTCTGAGGAGCATAGCAGTGGATGGGGCAGTTCTTGCAAGCAGGCTTGTTGTCGCCAAAACTGCAGTGTTCAAGTCGCCGGCATGCATAGTCTGCCAACTCTGCATAGTCTTTTCGGTCTTCTTCGTTTTTCAGTTTGTGCGTGCAGTAGAGGGCAATCATCATGCGTACTGTCCTCTGATCTTTTTCTGTCTTTGTCATGTGTTTCCCTAAATCTTCGTGTTAGGGTTGAGATACTGACCATGCCCCTTGCTGCCTCCATAGTTGATGGCATTCTTAGGACAGCGGTGGAGGCAGCCAAGGCAAATGGCGCATTTCTCGCTTGTCCATTCTGGATGCATGCCTCGATTTTGAGTGTCTTTGTTGGGTTTCATGGAGATGGCTTGCACGGGACAGGTGTTGTAGCACAATGAGCATCCAATGCATGTGTTCTCATCCACACGGAAGCGTTTGGTCTGTTGCTCGTATGAGAGGAGCACACTCATCACTTGTCGCATGAAGTAGGGGAGGCGCACACAGGTGTGGTTGCCTTTCACTCTGTTCTTCACTTGCTCAATCACTTGGTCTATCTTGCTTTCTGCTTTCTCAAGTGTCTTGGCTATGCTCTTCTTGTTATTGACGCTGAAGAGGGGTGTGAAGTTCTCTGGCATGTGAACGCTGAAAGAGGCATCGAGGGCAATGCCGTTGCCTGCCAGCAGACGGCGTGCGTCCTCGCCGCTTGCTCCAGGCAGAAGACCGAAGGTTGCCACATAGAAGAAGTAGTTGTTTTGGGCTGTGGCGAAATGGGTTTTCATCATGAACTCGCGTGCCAGAAGGGATGCTCCCAGCCAGTTGGTGGGGGCTACAAGCCCCACGACTTCATTGTCTTTCAGTGTAATATCAGCAGGGATTTTTCCGATGGAGCAGACTTCTTCTCCAATGGCTTTGCCTATGCGCTCTGCAACATATTTGCTGTTGCCTGTGGCAGAAAAATAATGTATCATAAATAAACCAGTTATTACTGTTTCTTGTTTCTGGATGCAAAGGTAGTGGAAATGTGGCATACTGCAAAAACTAAACCTTTTTTTCTTGAGTTTGGATATTTCAATGGTCAAAAAGACAGGCATTTGACAAATGGGTCAAGAAAAAGGTGTCGGAATTTTTCAAAATTCCTCTCGAAGGCGTCTCGAAGGCATCTCGAAGGCATCTCGAAGGCATCTCGAAGGCTCGTGGAAGTGTGGGGAGGGGGTGTTTGTGTGTGAAGGATTCTTCTTTATGATTCTTTCGTGTCAATTGGATGATTGTTTCACGTCAATTGGATGTGGATGGGCGAGTGTCTCTTGGTGGCTGGATAGGGTTTGTGCACATGAATTGCGTGGGCTCTGCATAAGGGATTTCTGTTGGGTTGAAAGGCGGTGCTTGTTCCGCACTGGAGTATGAATGATGCATGTGGGCAAATTGTTCTCATGAGGTGAACAGGGATGTATATGGAAGAAAAGCGGTTGGAGTTGCTAAATTATGTTAATAAAAGAAAGAAAGGGAGGGCGTTTCCTTTACAAATCATAAATAGTGTGTAACTTTGCAATGATGTTGGTAACGAGATGCCATGATGGTGTCTTGTGCAAGGGAATCAGGTGAAAGACCTGAACTGTACCTGCAGCTGTAATCCATGTTTGTAGAAATCAGCATTTGCAGCCACTGTGTTTGATTCTTCGGAATCCCTTTGACGGAAGGACATAGGAAGGCGCTGGTTTTATGGAAAGTCAGAAGACCTGCCACTTCATTCATTGATAAGCTCTCAGGAATAAGAGACCTCAAAATCAAAAGATGAATAAAAAGATGATATGTGCCGCTCTTGCGGTAGTGATTTCTTATGGTTTGATGTGTGGCCAGGAGAAGGCTGACTCATTGCCAGAAGTGGTTGTGACAGGAACGGGCACAGAGCGTCTGCTCCGCAATGCACCTGTGCAGACAGAAATCATCTCTGGCAAGATGCTGGAAAGTTATGGGGGTAAGAATCTGGAGGATATACTGGGTGGTCTTACTGCCTCGTTTGCGTTCAGCGAGGGAGATATGGGTAGTCAGATGCAGTTGGGCGGTCTTGGCAATTCCTACATATTAATATTGATTGACGGCAAACGCATTCATGGCGATGTGGGAGGAGAGAATGACTTGGGACTCATTGACCCTAACAATATTGAGCGTATAGAGATTGTGAAGGGTGCGCAGTCTGCTTTGTATGGTAGTGACGCTATGGCAGGTGTGATTAATATTATCACAAAGAAGCATTCGGGCAGTGGGCTTTATCTGGAGAACACCACTCGCTATGGTTCTCACAATGACTTGCGCCAGCATGATGGAGTGGGGCTGAGTTGGGGAAAGTGGACCAGTTACACGAACTTTCAACTTCAGCACACGGATGGATGGAAAAATACTTCGCGTGAGTTTGCAGAGGCTCAGGTGTTTGAGGACAGCAAAACGATGACCTTGAACAAGTACACCAACTGGCAGATTGCTGAGAGATTGAATTTCCAACCTGTCAAGAAGTTGGAACTCTATGCAGAGGGCATGTATTACAATAAGAACATCAACCGACCTCAGAACGGAACGCATCCGAGCTGTGATGTCTATACCTATGACTTGATGTATAGGAATGCCAGCGCAGGAGTTGGATCTAAGTGGACAATCAACGACACTGATTTCTTGACGTTGGATGTGGATTGGAACAAACATGCTTATTACTATAAATATACAGCAACCACGCTTTCTGATGGTTATGACCCGATGGGCAACTTCACCAACTATTTCCCTTATTTCAGAGGACAGAAGAATCTGCAGAGTGATCAGCAACGGGTGATGGCTAACTTGAAAGGTGTGTTTGCATTGCCTTACAGTCAGACAATCAGCGCAGGTTTGATGTACCGTTATGATTACCTCAAATCTCCTATGCGTACGGTGAGGGGAACAGTGGATGATCAGTCACAAGCCATCTATGTGCAGGATGAGTTCAATCATGTTCCTTGGCTTAATCTCACGGTGGGAATGCGACTCAACCATAATGAGAACTATGGCTATCGTTTCACCCCGAAGATAAGCACTATGTTTGCTTTAGGAGATTTCCGTCTCAGGTTGGGCTGGAGTCAGGGCTTTAAGACTCCTACCACTAAAGAACTTTACTACCGCTACCTTCATGTGATGGGCGCAACACAGTTCTTCAACATGGGTAATACGGATCTGAAGGCTCAGACAAGTAACTACTACAGTGCAGGATTGGAGTATAGGGGAAGAAAATTGACAGTATCTGCTACCCTCTACCGCAACGTGCTGGATCACATGATTGCGCTGGTGAATGTGCCTGTGAGCGAGATCCCTAAGGATGTGACCTCATCTTATAGCGGTGATGGAAGTGGTGAGGTGGTGGCACGTAAATATATGAATATGGAAGATGCCCGCACGATGGGGGTGGATGTGAATCTTTCTTATAAGATGTCTAAAGAACTGACTTTGGGAGGAAACTACAGTTGGCTTGACACCAAGGCTCACCAATATGACATGAAGAAGCATAGGCTTCAGAATGTGACGATTGATGGTGCGGCCAGAAGCAAGTGGAATGCCTTTGTGAATTGGACGCATCGGTTTGTGCCTAAGTATCAGCTGGGCGTGAACTTGAGCACTCGTGGCAGCAGCCGACGTTATTATCAGAATAATGGTAATGGTGCTCCTTTCCAGCTTTGGAGACTGAACACCACTCATGATATAGGTCTTTCGGGAAGACCTCTTGCTTTTAGACTGAATGCGGGTATAGACAATATCTTCAACTATGTGGATAGGACCATGCGTCCTTATCACTTGGGAACAAACAGTTCGGGAATCACGGTGTATGTAGGTTTCAATGTGAAGTTCAATCAGGGAAAGAAGATAAAGATGAGAGAGATGAAAAGGTCTTCTGACGATGAGGCGGTAGATGATTAGTGATTCAATCGTATTTCACTTTATATATTATCCATAAAATATCAAACAAATGAAATTTAAATCTTTACTTTGGGCTGTAATGGCCATCGCCACTGTGGCGTTCACTTTCTCGTCATGTTCTAATGATGATGACGGCAATTCTGGTAACTATGCTACTTATCAGAAGGCAGTAGATACTCAGGTCAGAACTCAGAAGAAGCATGACAAGGCTATTCTTCTTGTTGCTTTCGGTTCAACTTGGAACAATGCTTTCTTGGCATTTGATGAAACAAGGGCTATTTATGAGAAGGAATTCCCTGATTGTGACATTTATGTGAGTTTCAGTTCGGCTATCTGCATCAACCGTGCTGCTGCGGGCCAGAACACAGATGAAGAGGGTAATATTGCAAGACGCAACTATTATGCTCCCAACTTTTGGCTTCACGCTTTGGCAGAGGCTAAATATAAGGATATTACAGTGCAGTCTCTTCAGGTGATTCCTGGTGAGGAATTTGCACGTGTGGTCAATTACATCAAGGATTTTGCCAATAATAGCCTTGGTGATCTTGATGATCGCTATCTGGCTTATCTCAATGAGGGGCATATCAGATTGGGTGCTCCACTTCTCAGCACAGAGGATGAAGTGAAGAATGTGGCTCAACTCCTGAATAAAAACTATGCGGATAAGGCTGCTGAAGGTGCTGTGCTCTTTATGGGACATGGCAATCCTGATTCTTATGACACTTACAAGGCTAATATACGTTACACCCAGTTGGAAACGGAACTTCAGAAGTTCAACAAGAATTACTTTGTGGGTACTGTAGATATGAAGGATAACTTCAAGCAGGATGTGTATGCTCGTATGAAGGATGCTGGTATCACTAGCGGTAAGATTTCTCTTCACTGCCTGATGAGTATCTGTGGTGATCACGGTCACAACGATATGGCAGGTAGGGGTAATGAGTACTGGGATGAGGACGAACCGGAAAGCGAGGATAACAGTTGGTTGGAGTACTTCTTGCATCAGAACTATGATGAGGTGACTGCTACTCTTCTTGGTATGCTTGAGGTGGAGGATATACGCAATGTGTGGATTCAGCACACCAAGGATGCAGAGATTCTTGAGGATTTCTATCATTCAATGCACCCAGAGGAATAACTTCATTATCACTTTAAACTATATCAATTAAAAGTTGAGGTGATCGTCTGGAAATCTCCATTTCAGGCGGTCTCCTCTCCTCTTTTTAACAGACGGAATGAAAAAAACTCTCTTCTTAATCATATCATTGTTTGTTCTGGTTTCTTGTGTGAACAGGAGAACTACGGATACTGTTACTGCTCATGCGCTCTATCATGAGTTGGATTCTGCATGGATGGATGCAACTCAATATTCTGATACTATTGAGATTCGTTATGCGAAGGGGCTTCAGGTAAGTTATGAAGCAGATGGCATTCATGTAAGCATATCAAATCCTGACCCGTCAGCCAAATATGGTCGCACGGAGGAATATGTAATTAAGGAGTCTAAACATCGTTTCATTTGTACCACTGCTTTGCAATTGGGAAACTTTGAGGCTTTGGGGTTGGAAGAACGAATTGTCGGTATGAATAGCCTGCGAAATCTTTTCTCTCCAAAGATGAAAGAGCAGATGAAGAGTGGACAGACCGTGATGATTGGCAAAGAGGGAAACTTTGATATAGAGACAGTCATTGCCTGCCGTCCTGACTTTATTTTTGTGAGTGCATCTAAGCATGGCGGATTTGAGGCATTGAAGGATTGTGGCATTCCGCTCATCTCTCATCATGGCTATAAGGAGAGTCATCCACTTGGTCAGGCTGAATGGATTAAACTCATTGGATTGCTCACGGGCGAAACTCAGCGTGCGAATGCTGTGTTTGACCATATAGAAAAGGAATATCTTGCTCTGAAGAAAGAGGTGAGTGAGTTGGTTTCTAAAGAAAAGATGCCTACTATCATAAGTGGAAGACAGATTAGAGATGGGTGGTATATAGTGGGTGGAAAGAGTTATATGGCTCAGATTTTCAAAGATGCGGGAGCAGACTACATCATGAAGGATAATGAGGATTCGGGTGGAACGACTTTGGATTTTGAGACTGTCTATGCCAGAGGCATTCATGCAGACTTTTGGCAGATAGATGGTTCTTTTGATGGAGAATTCACTTTGGAGATTTTATCCAAGGAGGATGATCGATATGCTACGATGGATGCCTATAAGAAGAAACAGGTGCTCTTCTGCAATCTTGCAGAAACACCATATCGTGAATTGGCAGGGGTGCAGCCTCAGTTGGTTCTGGCAGATTTTGTGAAGGTTCTTCATCCAGAGTTGCTGAAGGAGTATAAGCCCATGTACTATAAGAAAGTGAAGAGTAAAGAGTGAACATGTGGATAATCTAACGTGGGTTTGACAATTTCACGTTTATACAACTATCTTACTTGACAAAAACAATAATAACTAATACATATCGTTTAAAAAGAAGAATGAATAACAAGACATTATTATTTATGTTTCTGATGGGAACTGCCATGACGGCAACAGCACAAACAGAAACGATTGCCGTGAAGGAGTTAAACCCTGTTGCGGTGACTGGTACTGGTACTTTTCATAGGGCGAACAACTCGCCTGTACCAATGAAAGTGATTACAGCAAAGGAATTGCATGATGCTCATGTGACAAATCTTGAGGAAGCACTCACTCGCTTGTCCAGCAATATCACTACCACTACTAATGGTATGGGTACTTTTCTTTCTTTTAATGGTGTAAGCGACGGTTATATCGTGATTCTTGAGAATGGAAAACGTGTGAGTGGGGATGATCGTTGGAATCGTATCAATGTCAGCAATATCAAGCGCATAGAGATTCTGAGTGGTGCTGCCAGCGTACTCTATGGTAGTGACGCTATTGCAGGTGTGGTGAATGTGATTACAGCCAATCCTGAAAAGAATGTTGAAGCTTTGTCTAAAACAAAGGTGATGAGTAAAGGTCGCTTTGACCAAATTATCAATGTAGGTGTGAAGTCTGGTCAGTTTTCCAGTCAGACAGATTATCATTATAGTAAGGCAGACAACTGGCAGGTGAACCACTATCAGGCTTTTGAGGAAGGTGATGAGACGGTGCTTAAGCTTACTGGACGCCCAATGTCGCAGGGCTATGGTAGTCACAATGTGGGCGAGAGGATGGAGTGGACTTTTGATGACAAGTGGTCGGCTTATTTGAAACTTAATTACTATGACCATCGTACAAACCGCCCTCAGGATGCTTCCTACTTTACCCAAAAGAGTACAACCAATTCATCTACAGGTGAGAAATCATACTCTTATACGGAAAAGAAGGCGTACACTTATGATATGCATCACAAGTCCTACACTTATGGTGGTGGCGCGAGATTTGTGCCTAATAAGAATGTTCACCTCTATTTGGATGCGTATAGCGATAACTACGTGTCTAAGTATGATTATTGGCAGACTGCTAAGGAGGAATCTTATGAGGAGACACGTAAGCGTACCCACTATACGAATGAAACACTGAAGGGAATCTTCCGCCTGTCACCCATCATGAAACTTTCTGCAGGTGTGGAATTTGTGCAGGAAACATTGTCCAGCAATAGTGATCAGATTGATTTTGAGACTACAAATAGTTATAACTTCTTTGCACAAGATGAGGTTGAAATTACTTCTTATTTGTCTGGTGTGGCGGGTCTTCGTTATACAGAGAACGAGCATTTCGGATCAAACTTTTCGCCTAATGCTTCACTCTTCTTCCATTTAGATGGCTTCCGCTCTCGTGTTAGTTATGCCAGTGGCTATCGTACGCCTACTTTGTCACAACTTTATGCCACAGATCAGGCCAAAACCACTTCTCGATACACTATTAATAATCCTGTTCTGAAGGCAGAGAAGAATCATTTCTGGAATGCCAATCTGGAATATTCTAATCATTGGATGAGTGTGAGTGTGAATGGTTTCATCAATAAGATTAGGGATATGATTAATTATCGTACCTTGACAAAGGATGAGATTGCAAATAGCGCAGAACTGACTGCTATTGCAGATGAAGGATGGACTACTATCAGAAGACGTGACAACATTGATAAGGCAACAGTTAAGGGAGCAAGCATGAATATGAAGTTTATTCTGCCATACGGTTTCACAGTGGGTGGAGGTTATATCTTTACAGATTCAAATGCAGAGACTGTTACCCTCAACAAGCGTTCTCAAGAATATGAGAAAATGGAATCTCCTGTGGATAAGAGTGTAAGACATACGGCTACGTTTAATGCAACTTGGGATAAGGATTGGGGTAACTATCATCTCAATGTCTGTCTGAATGGACATGTGCAGAGCAAGCGTTATAGTTCTACTTATGGTTATGCCAGTGGTTATGGAATGTGGAATTTAGCCACTCATCATATCATCACACTTAGAAACTGTGTGATTGAACCAGGCATAGGTGTGGAAAATATCTTTAACAAACGAGATAATTCATATTGGAATTCTAATTTCTCCACCATTTCTCCTGGACGTTCGTTCTATGTGAGCATGAGTGTTAGAATTTAATAACTCAAAAACATTGACCATCATGGGGAAAATATATATAGTAGGCATTGGTCCAGGTGATTCGGCAGATATTACTCCTGCTGTGCTCAAGGCTGTATCGGAGAGTGATGTCATTGTGGGCTACCACTATTATTTCCAATTTATCAGGTCTTATCTGCATGAGGGTGCACAGTGTTTTGACACGGGCATGAAGAAAGAGCGTGATAGGGCTGAACAGGCTTTTGACCTGGCTGAAAAGGGCAAGATTGTCTGTGTCATCAGTAGTGGTGATGCAGGTATCTATGGTATGGCTCCTCTCATGATGGAGATGAAGAGAGAGAGACTTTCAAATGTGGAATTGGTGGTGTTGCCAGGTATCAGTGCATTTCAAAAGGCAGCCTCTCTGTTGGGGGCTCCAATGGGACATGACTTTTGTGTCATTAGTCTTAGTGATCTGATGACTCCTTGGCAACTCATTGAGAAACGTATCAAGGCAGCAGCAGCTGCTGATTTCATCACGGCAATCTATAATCCTAAGAGTAATGGTCGTTATTGGCAACTTCATAGACTGAAGGAAATTTTCCTTCAGCACAGAAGTGAAGACCAGGTGGTGGGATATGTGAGACAGGCTGGTCGTGAGGGAGAGGAGGTGAAGGTCACAACTTTGGCTGAGTTCGATCCAGAAGATGTGGATATGTTTACAATAGTGATTGTTGGTAACAGTCAATCGTTCTGTTGGAACAAAAAGTTCATCACTCCTCGTGGCTACTATGGCGACACACAGTGTGAAGATGTTGGGGATAAGTCGAGGGTGGGTCAGCAAATTATGATGAAGTCTTTCCAGAAGATTCGTAAAGAACTGCAAAACCCAGATATGCCACTCTGGAAACTTTGGCCTATGTTGCATGCCATTCACACTACAGCCGATTTTGATATGGAGCATCTCTTGTGGATGGATGATGATGCCACTACTCGTCTATATGAGAAAGTGCAGAATGGAATGTTGAAGACGATAGTGACTGATGTGACCATGGCTGCCAGTGGAATTAGAAAAGGGGCTCTCCTACGTCTTGGCATAGAGGTGGTATGCTATATCAATGATCCTCGTGGTGTGGAGATGGCTAAAGAGAAGAATATTACTCGAGCTCAGGCTGGTATGCGTCTGGCAGCAGAAGAACATCCTAATGCGCTTTATGTATTTGGCAATGCTCCAACTGCTTTGCTTGAACTTTGCGAACTAATTCGTAAGGGAAAATGCCATCCAGCAGGAATTATAGGTGCTCCTGTGGGCTTTGTGCATGTGGAGGAGAGCAAGCATGCTGTCAAGACTTTGAGGGATATTCCCAAAATCATCATCGATGGGCGCAAAGGTGGTAGTAATCTTGCTGCCACGCTGACCAACAGTGTCTTGACCTATGATGATGCGGCACAGTTGAAACCAGGAAGGGATGTTTAAGTGTTTCCTCCTCATAATGATGTAATCTTATGCGTACATGTAGTATCATCGGAATTAGCGACAGCCGTCAGCAGTGGTTTTCCCCAGAGATTACTGCAGTCATTGTTGGTGGAAGAGTCTTTTCAGGTGGCAAGCGTCATCATGAGATTATGCAGGATTTCTTGCCTGTAGATGCTTTGTGGCTTGATATAACAGTACCTCTCAATCAGGTGTTTGAGAGATATGAGCAGTATGAAGACATCATTGTTTTTGCCTCTGGCGATCCGCTCTTTTATGGTTTTGCTTCTACTGTACAACGCGTGTTCCCAGACTGTGAGATGAAGGTGTATCCTGCATTTCATTCACTTCAGACCTTGGCTCATCGATTAAATATGCCTTATCATGAAATGCATGCTGTTTCACTCACGGGTCGTCCATGGGATGCCTTTGATGAGGCTCTTATTCGTGGCGAGGTGCTTATCGGTTGTCTCACAGACCGCAACAAGACTCCTCATGCCATCTGGCAGCGCATGCTACAGTATGGCTACACCAACTATGAGATGATTGTGGGCGAGAATCTGGGCAATGAGGATAAAGAACGTGTGAGCAGATACAATGAACATGTGGCATACTCAAATCCCAATTGTCTGATTCTTAAACAAAAATATCCAAGAGAGAGAGTCTTTGGTATTCCTGATGACCAGTTTCATTTGCTCAATGGACGTAAGAAGATGATCACGAAGATGCCCATTCGATTGAGTACTATTGCGGCTCTTCAGTTGGCAAATAAAAGTTCTTTTTGGGATGTGGGATTTTGTACAGGCAGTATTAGTATAGAGGCTAAATTGCTTTTTCCTTGTTTACATGTCACTTCGTTTGAAGTGAGAGAGGAGGGAAGAGAGCTGATGATACTTAACAGTCAGAAGTTTGGGACTCCAGGCATTCATACGATTATTGAAGATTTTTGTACGACAGACTTCTCTCATTTACAAAGTCCAGATGCTGTATTTATTGGTGGGCATGGCGGAAAACTGAAAGAAATGATAGTTCGGATACATGCTGTGCTCAATCCTCATGGTTGTATTGTGTTCAATTCGGTAAGTTCTGAGAGTTGCCAAGCCTTTATTGAAGGTGTGGAAAATGTAGGTATGACCTGTGAAGAATGGGCGACCATAACAGTCAATGATTTTCATCCCATTACAATATTGAAAGCTTATGATACACATTGAATATATTAACGAAGCGGGTCAAAAGTTGGCTCAGTTGATAGAAAAAGAAAAACTCTCATTTAGCGGTGAGGCTGTCATCTTCATAGGTGCTTTGGGTATCTGTGTGAGAAAGATACAGGAACTCATTCACGATAAATACAAAGACCCTGCAGTGGTGTGTGTGGATTCTTTGGGAAAGTATGCCATTCCAGTGTTGAGTGGTCATGTGGGTGGAGCAAATGAATTGGCTCGTCAGATTGCCATGGTCATAGGTGGCGAGCCTATTATCACTACGCAGAGCGATAACGAAGGTCTGTGGGCGCTTGATACATTGGCACGCAACAATGGATGGGGCTTGGAGAAACTTTCTCGGCAGGAGATGAATCAGGTGATAGCATTGTTTGTGAATAAAGAGAGAACGGCGTTGGTTATAGAACAAGAAGATGAGGGCACTCGCCAGTTGGTATCAACTTGTCCAGAACATGTCACCATCTTTCATTGCTATCAGGATTATCTGCAGAGTGAGAAAAGCGATTTCCGTCTGCTGATTCTGGTCTCTCCTCATATTTATGCAGAGAAAAGGAAACCCTCCATTCAGTATTTTCCAAGATGCCTGCATCTCGGTGTGGGCTGTCAGAAGGATGTGCCTGCAGAGGCTGCATCACAATTGCTTGGTGAAATTCAGTCTGCTGGTTATGCGCAGGAGTCTATCGCTTCTATTGGCAGTATTGAACTGAAGAAAGATGAGGAGATGTTGGCTCGATTGAGTGAACTTATGCCTTGGGCACGCACACAAATATTCTCAGCCGACGAATTGGAGAAGATTGAAATACCTCATCCTAATGAGAAGGTGTTTGAGGTAACAGGTTGTCATGGTGTGGCTGAAGCATCGGCTTTAGTTTGTGCAGAAAGAGGATTGCTAGTTGTGGAGAAACAAAAGGGATGTCTGGTGACAGAAGAGACGACCGATTACTATACCTTTGCCTTAGCGCAAGATGGTCAGGTAGAGAAGAAAGGACATGTTGAGATAGTGGGTGCAGGTCCTGGTGATCCAGATCTGGTGAGTGTACGTGGTCGTAAGTGGTTGGAGAAGGCAGACCTCATTCTCTATGCGGGTAGTTTAGTACCAAGAGAATTGACATATTGTGCTAAAAAGGGTGCTACGGTAAGGAGTAGTGCAGATCTTGATCTTGAGGAGCAGTTTGAGTTGATGAAGAAGTTTTATGATCAGGGAAAGTTGGTCGTTAGGCTTCATACAGGTGATCCATGTATTTATGGTGCTATTCAGGAACAAATGGCTTTTTTTGATGAACACGGAATGGACTATCACATCACTCCTGGCATCAGTAGTTTTCTGGCTGCGGCAGCAGAATTGCGTAGTCAATTCACCATTCCAGAGAAGTGCCAGACCATCATTCTCACTCGTGGAGAAGGCCGCACGCCTATGCCTGATAAGGAACAACTGAATTTGCTTGCATCTCATCAGAGTACCATGTGCATATTCCTCTCTGCATCTATAGCAGAGAAAGTTCAGCAGCAACTATTGGACGGTGGTTATCCCCCAGAGACACCTGTTGCAGCATGTTATAAGCTTACTTGGAAAGACCAGCGTATTTATAGAGGACAACTCAAGGATTTGACCAAGATAATCATTGACAATCACCTCACACTCACAACAATGATTGTGGTGGGAGAGGCTATTGATAATCGTCATGGTTTGAGTAAACTCTACGATAAAAATTTTACTCACTTGTTTAGAAAAGGTAAATAACTTATGATTCTTGTCTTTGGCGGAACAACGGAAGGACGAGTTGCTGTAGAGGTCTGCGAACAGGCAGGAAAGCCTTTCTATTACTCAACGAAAGGCGACACACAGCAGTTGGATTTGTGTCATGGCATTCGATTGACGGGTGAAATGACACAGGACGAAATGTTGCGTTTTTGTCAGGAGAAAGAAATCAAGTGTATTGTTGATGCAGCTCATCCTTTTGCTCAGGTTCTACACCAGACGATTGATCGTGTGGGTATACCTGTAGTGAGGTTGCAACGCCATTTTAGTGAACATGAGTCTGGTATTATTTACTGTCGAGATTATACTGAAGCTGTTCGTAAACTCTTCGAGATGCCTTCGAGATGCCTTTTGGCTATGAGCGGTGTACAAACCATCTCTAAGATGAGAGAATATTGGAAATCTTATCCAACCTTTTTTCGTGTATTGGATCGTCAGGAAAGTGTGGAGATTGCCAAAAGATCGGGTTTCCCGTTGGAAAATCTCAAATTTTATTCTTCTGATAATAAAATTCCTTCTCTTCTGCAAGAGAAACAGATGATGCAGGAGTCGGGTTGTGATGCTATCTTGACCAAAGAGAGTGGGGATAGTGGTGGCTATCAGCAGAAGATAGAAGCAGCCAAGGAATTAGGACTGAAGATTTTTGTGGTGAAACGTCCTGTCTTACCATCTACATGGACTTATGTGTATGGAAAACATGGTTTGCGTCATGCCATTGAACAGTTTGTGCCTGAATTTTTTCCTCTCAAAAGTGGATTCACCACAGGATGCTGTGCTACTGCTGCTGTGAAGGCTGCGCTTTTGTCTGTTTTGCAGAATGTTAGGCTAGATAAGGTGGAGGTAATGCTTCCTGATGATGAAGAAGTTGCTTTGCCTGTGAGGGTAGAATCGAAAGGTGTTGCTTCTGTTGTCAAGGATTATAGTGATGATCCCGATGTGACGAGAGGATGTAGAATTGAGGCGAAGGTGGAATTGAATGATACAGGAAAGATTGAGTTTGTGCGAGGTCGGGGTGTTGGTGTGGTAACTTTGCCAGGATTGGGAATCCCTGTGGGGGATCCTGCTATCAATGCAACTCCAAGAATGATGATGCAACAAGAGGTGAGGCGCTTAACTCCAAGGGGATGTCGTATCACTATATCGGTGGATCATGGGGAAGAACTGGCTCAACGCACATTTAATACAAAGGTAGGTGTGACAGGTGGTATTAGCATCATTGGCACTACAGGTATTGTTTCTCCTCTTAGCAATGAGGCATTTATCAACAGCATTGCTCGGGAGATAGAAGTGGCATGGGCAATAGGGTGTAAGGAGATAGGTTTGGTTTCAGGCAGGAATGGAGAGATGGCATTGAAGGAAAAATATCCAGAACTACGTGCTGTCCACTATGGTAACTTTGTGGGCGAAACACTCAAGAAGGCTCATCAGATAGGATTCAGAAAGGTCATCATGGGTATAATGATTGGTAAGGCGGTAAAACTTGCTGCAGGAAATCTTGATACTCATTCACATAAGGTACAGATGGACAAGGATTTTCTTAAAAAGGTGGCAGGAGAGGATGCTGACAAGATTGAAGGTGTCACCATGGCAAGGGAACTCTGGAAATGTATGCCTCCTTCTTTCTTTGAGAAAATCAAAATCCTCTGTCAAAAACATTGTCAAACGGTATTCCCGGAAGGGAAAGTAGAAATACATCTTATATGCGAAAGTCAGGTGTCATGATGATGCTCATTGTGAGCATTCCTATATTTATATTGCTTAATCTTACTGTTGGCTCGGTGGACATTCCTATAGATGATGCAATAGATGTGTTGATGGGAAAGGATATTGGTTCAGAAGCATGGACTAATATCATTTTAAAGACTCGCCTGCCACAAACACTTACGGCTTTGGCTTGCGGGGCAGGCCTGTCAGTGGCAGGTCTGGAGATGCAGACAGTGTTTCAAAATCCTTTGGCAGGTCCATCAGTGCTGGGAGTTTCCAGTGCCGCCAGTTTGGGGGTTGCCTTTGTGGTGTTATTGAGTGGCTCAATAGGTGGAGGACTGTTTTCTCGCTTTGGTGTGTTTGGTAATACAGCTCTTACTTTGGCCGCCATCAGTGGTGCTATGGTAGTAATGTTCATTATCGTATATCTCTCACAGCGTCTGGACAGCCATGTGACCTTGCTTATAGTGGGTGTGTTGATTGGGTATATTGCCTCTGCTGTCATTGGCGTTCTGAAATATTTCTCAAGCGAAGAAGATATTCGTGCTTATGTCATCTGGGGCTTAGGAAGTTTTTCAAGAGTTACAGGTGGACAGGTATATGTATTTGTGACCCTGATGAGCATATGTTTACCGCTCACTATGTTGTTGGCTAAACCTCTCAATATTCTTCAATTAGGAGAACTCTATGCTGCTAATTTAGGTTTGAACTTGCGCAGAGCAAAGATGTTAGTTGTCTGTTCTGCTGGTATCATCACTGCTATTGTCACAGCATATTGTGGTCCGATTATGTTTATAGGCTTGGCAGTTCCTCATTTGTGTAGAGGATTGTTCATTACAGCAGACCACCGTGTGTTGTTGCCTGCCACCATGTTGTGTGGAGCTTCATTGGCTTTGGTGTGCAATCTGATTGCTCGTTTGCCGGGATTTGAGGGTGCTTTGCCTATCAACTCTGTTACTGCACTGATTGGAGCTCCTGTGGCCTTGTCTATCATTTTGAAAAGAAATCATTAAAGACTCATTTATGAAGAAATATACAGATCTGTTTCTTGACTTAGACGATACGCTCTATGATACATATGGCAATGCGATGATAGCATTAAAGGAGATTTTTGAAAGTTTCCATTTAGAGGTCTATGCTGGAGATTTCGATACTTTTGTGCAACACTATTGGCGGTCGAATACGAAGATATGGAATCAGTATGCACATGGGAAAATAACACGAGATCAATTGGATCAACAACGTTTCATGAATCCTTTGAGTGAATTGTCAGATGTGCCTCCTCAAGAGGCTTTCTGTATGGAAGTGAATGAGGCCTTTCTGAATTTATGTGTTGTGCAGAAGGGATTGATAGAAGGAGCCGTACACCTTTTGGAGAATTTACGAGAGAAGGGTTACAGGATGCATATATGTAGTAATGGTGTGAGGAAGAATCAAATCATCAAAATGACCTCATCAGGACTGATTGGCTATTTTGATACAATCATCACTTCTGATGATGTGGGTATTGCAAAACCTGCTATTGCTTTCTGGCAATATGCATTGCAGCAGACAGGAGCAAATTCGAAAAATACTCTGATGATTGGTGACAATTATGAGACAGATATCCTTGGTGCACAGAGTGTAGGTATAGATGGAATGCTCTTTAATCGTTGGCAAAAGGATTTTATACCCCCTAAACCAGTAGCCTTTGTAGTGAATGAACTTAAAGAGATAGAGCATATATTATGAAAAAGATGATACTCATTATAGGAGGACAACGCTCAGGAAAGAGTGTGTATGCCGAGAAGAGGGCATTGAGCCTCTCGTCCAACCCTGTCTATCTTGCCACGGCTCATGTTTGGGATGAAGAATTTCGGGAACGTGTAAGGAGACACCAAGAGCGTCGCAGAGCACAATGGACTAACATCGAGGAGGAAAAGTATCTTAGCCGATATGATGTGAATGGGCGTGTTGTGCTTGTTGATTGTCTCACCCTTTGGGCTACAAACTTCTTTTTTCAACATGAGAGCGGACAGGAACAACCTGTGGACGAAACTTTCCAACAGTTGAAGAAGGAGTTTGACCAATTTGTAAATCAGAATGCAACCTTTATCTTCGTGACAAACGAAATAGGTCTTGGTGGTGTCAGTGCGGATGCTATACAAAGACATTTTTCTGATTTGCTTGGCATGCTCAACCAGTATGTGGCTGGGCAAGCTGACGAAGTGACATTTATGGCGGCAGGAATACCAATGAAAGTGAAATGAAGAAAATATGAACGACAATGATACAACCCACGGATAAGACTTTTACAGCAACGCTTCAAGACAAGATAGACAATCTGAATAAACCAAAAGGATCTCTTGGGCGTTTAGAGAGTTTGGCTCTTCAGATAGGACTGATTCAGCACACATTGACTCCTTGTTTGACCCATCCTTGTCACATCCTTTTTGGCGGCGATCATGGTATAGGCTTTGAGGGTGTTACGCCCACTCCTCGTGAAGTGACATGGCAACAGATGATTAACTATGGACTAGGAGGTGGTGGTGTGAACATGTTCTGCCGTCAGCATGGTTTTCAACTTCGTGTGGTAGATGCTGGAGTTGATTATGATTTTGACCAGAAGAAATTTCCTCATGTCATCTCTCGTAAGATTGCTTATGGAACAAAGAATTTTCTTCATGAGGCAGCAATGAGTCCAGGGGAATGGAAGAAGGCGTTGGCTGTCGGAACTGAGCAAGTGGATGTCTGTGCTGCCGAAGGATGTAATATTATTAGTTTTGGTGAGATGGGTGCAGCCAACACCTCTCCATCAAGTGTTATCATGCACTTGCTCTTAAATATTCCTCTTGAACAATGTGTGGGAGCGGGTAGTGGACTATGTCGTGATGGTGTTCGCCATAAGTATGAGGTTCTTCATGAGGCGGTGGAGCGATTCCTTGCTAATAATGAACCAGTAGGGGTAAAACTCCCACTTATGGACGGGGAAAAAGTAGGTACTTACTTTGCTGGATTTGAGATGGCTGCTGCTGTGGGCGGTATGTTGCGTGCTGCTGAAAGAAAAATGATAATTCTTGTGGATGGCTTCATCATGACGGCATGTGTATTGCTGGCATCTCGCATAGAGCCCGCAGTGATGGATTATGCCGTGTTTGGTCATCAGGGAGATGAGGGAGGACACAAGCTTATGCTTGAAGGAATGGGTGCTCAGCCGTTGCTTCATTTGGGATTGAGGCTGGGTGAAGGTACTGGCGCTATTTGTGCATATCCTATTGTGCAGTCAGCCGTAAATATGATTAATGAAATGGATAACTTTAGTCATGCAAACATTACAAAATATTTCTAAACGTATTTTTGCTGCTTTCATATTCTTCACTCGTCTTCCCCTATGGCGTGTAGCAGTTGTGGAGAAGAGGCACTTTGAGGGGGTAGTACCATTATGGCCTTTAGTGGGATGGTTCACAGGAGGAGTGATGGCACTTGTCTTTTGGGTGTGCTCTTTATGTCAGATTCCTGTAAATATCAGTGTGATTGTGGCTTTGCTTAGCCGACTCTTGCTGACAGGTGCGCTTCATGAAGATGGCTTTGCTGATTTCTGTGATGGATTTGGTGGTGGAACTGATCGTGGCAAGATATTGGTAATAATGAAGGATTCACATATAGGCACTTATGGAGTGATAGGACTTGTTCTCTATTTTCTTCTCCTTTGGAATGTGTGGGTACTGATATATCAAATGGGACTTTCACCATTGTGGATGTTGGCTGTGGATGCTTGCTGTAAATATATCAGTTCGACGATTATTTATTTTTTGCCTTATGCTCGTAAAGAGCAGGAAGCAAAGAATAAACTCATCTATACTGCTACTTCTGTGTCGGAAAAGGTCGTGAGTTGCCTGTTGGGCATTTCACCTCTGATAGTTGTGTTGATGATCGATTCCTGCGGAATTATTTCTATTGGAACTGTTGTTGTGTCGTTGATGTCTTCAATCGGTATGTGCGCTATTTTATTCTATACCATGCATTGTCGCATTCAGGGCTATACAGGTGATTGCTGTGGGGCAACCTTCATCATCACAGAACTTGTGTTTTATGTTTCTTTGCTTGTGTTCACATTTTATTATACCTCTTATTATACCTCAATTCTATGAATCCTTCGGAACTCTTGATTGCTGCAGCATCTTCAAATACGGGCAAGACCACCTTCACGATGGGTTTGTTGCGTGCATTGCGTGATAGAGGATTGCAAGTGCAACCCTATAAATGTGGTCCTGATTATATTGATACGATGTATCACAAGTTAGCATCCAATCATACTTCAGTCAATTTGGATACCTTCATGGCATCTTCCGAACATGTCTGTCATCTTTTTAATAGTTATGGAGAAAGTGCAGATGTTCGTGTAGTGGAGGGTGTGATGGGACTCTTTGATGGTTATGAGAAGTGGCAAGGAAGTAGTGCGGAAATATCAGTGTTATTGGGTGTTCCTGTGGTACTGGTTGTAAATGCACAATCGACAGCCTATAGTGTTGCACCTCTCATTTATGGTTTTAAACATTTCAATGAGAATGTGAAAATAGGTGGCGTAGTGTTCAATAAGGTGTCATCAGAGAATCACTTCCAGTTTCTGAAGGAAGCCTGTCAGGATGCAGGGGTAGAGTGTCTGGGCTATATGAAGAGAAATTCTCTATTGGAAATTCCATCTCGTCATCTGGGTCTCACTATTTCTGCAAAGAGTCACATGGAAGAACTGATCTCTCTTGCTGCTAAGGAGGTGGAGACTCATGTGAATATTGATTTATTACTCTCGCTATGTTCAACTCAAAAAGATGATGCTTTATGAAGATTTGTGTGGCATATGATGAAGCATTTAATTTCCTTTATAGACCGAATATTGATGTGTTTAGTAGGATAGGTGAAGTAGTGTCTTTTTCTCCTCTGCGTGATGAAACCCTGCCTTCATGCGACATGCTCTATCTACCTGGAGGCTATCCTGAACTTTTTGTAGAGGATTTGGAGGCAAATACCAGTATGAGAAAGAGTGTAAGGAATTTTGTAGAGAAGGAAGGATTTGTGTGGGCTGAATGTGGTGGATTCATGTATCTTTGTCATCAGATTGATCATCATGAGATGTGTGGAGTATTGCCACTTGACGCAACAATGGCCGACGCTCATTTGCATCTGGGCTACCGTCAAATGGAATGGAACGGCAGACAGATAAAGGGACATGAGTTTCATTATTCGAAAGTGAAGGAATCCTTTTTGCCAGAGACTTTTAATATCATTACAAATCAGTTTTCTGCCAAAGGCATAAAAGTGGATACGCCTGTTTATCGTTATAAAAATATGATAGCGGGCTATACTCATTGGTACTGGGCAGAACTGTTTGAACAAATACTTCATGAGGGGAAGAACCCTTTGGAGTGGCTAATGATGAAATGAAGTGTAGTGAATAATTAGATGTAAAAAGATGAAAAGTAGTTCAAATAAGAAATTACGTCCATTAATGCTGGTGGGTACAGGCAGTGATGTGGGAAAAAGTGTGCTTTCTACAGCTCTTTGTAGGATATTTCTACAAGATGGCTTTCATCCAGCACCCTTTAAGGCTCAAAATATGGCACTCAACTCCTATGCCACTCCTGATGGATTAGAGATAGGACGGGCACAGGCAGTGCAGGCAGAGGCTTGTGGATTGCCTCCCCACACGGATATGAATCCGCTCTTGCTCAAGCCTAATTCGGAACATACGACCCAAGTAGTATTGAATGGTAAGCCAATAGGAAACCGTTCGGCTTATGAGTACTTTCGTAAGGATGGACGTGAGCATTTGAGAGCAGAGGTTAATGCTGCCTTCTCCCGTTTGTCCGCTCAATATAATCCTATAGTAATGGAGGGCGCAGGCAGTGTGTCGGAGATTAATCTGAGGGATTCTGATCTTGTCAATATGCCAATGGCGCGTCAGGCAGATGCAGATGTTCTTCTGGTTGCAGATATTGATAGAGGAGGGGTTTTTGCATCATGCTATGGCAGTGTGATGCTCCAAACACCTGAAGATAGGGCACGTATCAAAGGTATCATCATCAATAAGTTTAGAGGTGATATTCATTTGTTTGAAGAAGGTAGAAAAATGTTGGAGGAGATATGTGGTGTGCCAGTTGTAGGAGTTGTGCCTGTTTTCCATGATATAGCAATAGAAGGAGAAGATAGCGTGGAACTTGAACAAAAGCATCGTTCGATGGATGAGAGTAAGGTGAATGTAGCCGTGGTGCTATTGCGACATATCAGTAATTTTACTGATTTTGACAGATTGGAGCGTGATGAACGAGTGAATTTGTTCTATACCAACAATACAAGAGATCTTGAAAAAGCGGACATTATTATTTTGCCAGGAACAAAAGCGACACTTGACGATCTCTATGAGTTGCGCCGAAATGGAGTGACTCAAGCGATTGTAAGAGCGCACCATAAAGGCACGATGGTGGTTGGCATCTGTGGTGGCTATCAGATGTTGGGACAGACAGTGAATGATCCAGATGGTATTGAGGGTTCTATTCCTTGTTTGCCAGGATTGGGGCTTTTGTCTATCGACACCACAATGAATGCCGAGAAGGTCACTCGTCAAGTGGAATTTGAATTTAATGGTGATGTATGCAAAGGTTATGAGATTCATCAGGGAAATAGTACAACAGAAGAAAGCGTGCTCATGGAGAACCATTGCATAGGAACTTATATTCATGGTTTTCTTGACAACCCTTCTGTCATCAATTATCTGCTCAAACCTTTTGATTTGGATGAAAAAATGGTGGAGCAGGAATCTCTTGAGAGTTTCAAGAGCCGACAATATGATCTTTTAGCCAATCATGTGCGCAAGTATGTGGACATTGCTCGGATTTATGAGATCTTATCAAGATAACGGATTGAATTTAGTAAATTAAAAAGAAGATTATATATGTTGAGTGGACACGGTGATGACCTTTATGAATATGGGAAGGTGAAGGTGAACTTCAGTTCTAATGTGTATGGACATTTTGACCATACAGGGCTGTATGCCTACCTCTCCTCCAAAATGTCAGAGGTGACGCATTATCCTGCGCCAGTTCCATCTCTATTAGAGGCAGAGGTATCACGTTCTTTTTCTCTTTCTCCTGAACAGGTCATGGTGACCAATGGGGCGACAGAGGCTATCTATCTGGTAGCACAAACTTTCCGTGGCGCACATTCAACTATTCTACAGCCAACATTCTCTGAGTATGCGGATGCCTGTAGGATGCATGTACATGAGGTGACTACCTTGAAAGAACTTCCTGTTTCCTTTCTTAATAAAGGACTTTTGTGGCTATGCAATCCTAACAACCCTACTGGCAGAGTTGTTGAGAAAGGGTTTCTGACAGATTATGTTCGCAGACATCCCGACATTATATTTGTAATAGACGCGAGTTATGCTCCTTTCACACTACAGCCACTCATAACTCCTGTTGAGGCGGTAGCCATGCCTAATGTGATTATGCTTCATTCGATGACAAAAGAATATGCTGTTCCTGGACTTAGAATCGGTTATGTGACAGCCTGTGAGTCTCTACTTGAAAAGGTGCGTGCTCATCGCATGCCTTGGTCTGTCAATCAGATGGCACAGGATGCAGGACATTATCTTTTCAAACATCGTCAGAACTATTCCATCGATCTCACTTCCTATATGTATGAAAGGGAACGAGTAAATCAACTTCTCTCTCAAATGTCAGGACTTGAAGTAGAGCATTCTGACACTCATATTTTGCTTTGTCATCTCATGAAAGGAAAAGCTCATGAGTTAAAAGAATACCTTTACAGCAAATATGGTATTCTCATTCGTGATGCTTCTAATTTTGAAGGGTTAGGTGAGGGTGCGTTTCGAATAGCCATTCAGTCACCCATGGAAAATGATCTTCTTGTGAATGCCTTGGCTGAGTTTTTGTCATCTCATCGTTAAAGATTAGTTATGTACGTGTTTATCATTCCTCTTCTACTTGGTTGGTTCCTTGATTTCCTGTTTGGCGATCCCCGTTGGTTGCCACATCCTGTTGTGTATATGGGTAAGTGGATTTCCTATTGGGAACGTATGCAAAATAAAGGTGGTAACCGAAAGGTCAAGGGTGCAGTCTTTGCCGTGACGAGTGTATTATTCGTTTTTATATTGAACTTGACCCTTCTCTTTTGGGAAGTATATTTGCTCTCTCATTTTGACAATGGTGTTGAGGCTGTTGCTGTGCGTGTAGCGGTGGTTTCCTTCAACTCTCTTTGTGTGTTCTTCTGTTTGGCTGGTCATACTTTACGAAAAGAGGTTAAGATGGTTTTTGAAGCCTTGGATGAAAGTTTGGAAAAAGGAAGAAGGCAGGTGGCTCGAATCGTGGGAAGAGATACCCAGCATCTTTCAGCCCAGGAGGTGCATACGGCTGCTTTGGAAACATTGGCGGAGAATCTTTCTGATGGAGTGGTAGCACCATTGTTTTGGTTCTTATTGTTGGGATTGCCAGGTATGTTTACTTACAAGATGGTTAATACAATGGACTCCATGATTGGCTATCGTTCTGAAAGGTATAAGGATTATGGCTGTTGGGCAGCGCATCTTGATGATATTGCCAACTTTATTCCTGCACGCCTAACGGCCTTTTTGCTCACTATTTGTGGATGGTGTCTGTTAAAAGTGAAAAAGATAAATTTGAGCAGTCGTTCTCTATGGAAGCAGTTCAAGTTTGTCTGTCACTATGGACCTCAGCACCTTTCTCCCAATAGTGGGTGGCCAGAAGCATCTTTGGCAGGACTTCTTGATTGCCGTTTTGGTGGTTCTCATTCTTACTTTGGAAAGGATTGCTATAAACCTTTCATAGGAGAGAATCCACGCACTCTCAATACGGCAGACATGACCATTAGTGTTGGTTGCTGTCTTTTTGTGGAAGTGGTGTGTGTAGGGTTAGTTGGAGTGTTGGGTTACTTCATTTGATACCTTAAATAATCCACGTCAATAAATCCCTCTTCCTTTTGGTTGTTATAGTTGTAGATACCAATGCGATCACCACGGTAGAAGCCCCACGAGAGTTGGTATCCATTCCACGGTATGAAATGGAATCCGTCCATGCTATAAGAGAAGCGTGAATCTCCGTTTAGCCCCCACTCGGAGCGTAGCCAGAGTAGGCTTCCTCCCAGTTGAGGACCTCGTTCGCTGCGGTCATCAAGGCGAAACTCTACATAGCTCTTTCCTTCTTCACGCACCACACCCAGACAACCAGAGTGCTCTGCAAAGTGACATAGGCCGGCATGCTGCCCGTCTGCCATATTGCTAATGTCAATACGAATGGTGACCTCATTATGTTGTGTGCGGAAGGTACGTTGGGTGAGTGTATTGCCTGCTTTTAGCAGACAATCTTCTTCTAAAGGCTTGAACGCATACATACGTAGCCATCCCGGGCATTCTGTGAGAGAAAACTTATCTGTGCGAGGCTGGTAAAGCCATTGCCATTGAGGTCCGAGTTCTCTCCCTTCAAACTCATCAGTTCTTTGTATCTTCAGTTTTTCTTCTTTGGTTGTCGGCATTAGAGCACTCCATACCATAGAGCCTGGATTCATGTTGTGAGTTACTCCCATCATAGGCCATCCCTCTTTCCACGTTACTGGTATCAAACTAACCAGTCTTCCGCACCAATCTCCATTGCCATGATGTGTAAGGAAATACCATTTGCCATCCTTTCCTTCCACAATGCCACCTTGATTGGGCTCATGTGCTTCTGCGCAGGCTAAGAGCAGTTGCTTCTCTTCTTCAAAATTTCCAGCCATCTCCTTATCTCGTTTAGCCATCACATAGCGTCCGACACCATTTTTGTGTTCGCTAAACACAAGATAGTAGTACCCTTCGTGGTAGATCAGTTTGTTTGCCTCTCGTCCATTGCCCTCATTGACCAATTTCCCCTGTGTGCGGTCAATGCTTTGTGCATCTTTTGCCATCGGAAAGATATAGGTCTTATATCCCTCAGCAAAACATGTGCCGACAAACCATGCTTTCCCCTTCTTGTCCCAGATGACAGAGCAATCATCCCAACCTTTCTCATTGAGCAGACAAATGAGCGGATTCCATGGCCCTTCCGCCTTGGAGGCAGAGGTCATAAAGTATCCTTCGTCTGGTGTACCAAAGAAGATATAGAAACGACCTTTGTTGTAGCGGATTGTTCCTGCCCAAACTCCACGCCCATTGCGATCCATCTTTTGCCAACCTAATGCGGGTGAAATCTGGGTGAGATCACTAATGGCATTTCCCACAATCTCCCAATTCACAAGGTCTCGTGAGTGCAGTATGGTCATTCCTGGCGAGAAGTGCATGGTGGAGGATATGGCATAGTAGTCTTCTCCTACCCGAATGCAATCCAAATCACTATAGTCAGATGGAATAATTGGATTACGATAAGTGCCGTCGGATTGTTGTCCCCAAGTGTCCCATGTGCCCCATTCAATGGATTTTTGAGCGGAACAGATGAGAATATTGGCTGAGAAGACAGACAGAAGCAAAAGCCATGATGTAAGAGAATATATCATAGTGGGTTATTTTGAGTTTGGATGTGATGAACGAAGGATGCAGAAGTTTGAAAGTAGGATATTGCTGAGAATTCAGGTGCATTTGATATGAATGAAAATCGCCAATACTACTTGTACCAGTAGGATAGCAGGGATTCCATACTTGAACTTTTTGTGAAGGGTCTTGTGATGCCATACCTTCATGCCAATCCAGCCACCAATACTTCCGCCAACTGTAGCTAATAGCAGTAGTGTTGCTTCAGGAATACGCCACCTGCTTTTCTTGGCTTTCCATTTGTCTATGCCATACACAAGAAATGTGACTACGTTGATGACCAGCAGGTAAACAAGTGTGATTTTTATCAACATATAGATTTGAAAGAATATAAGAACCTTTAGAGGACACAAAGGTAGTGCTTTATTTTGAGAAGAACAAACGACCCACTTAAAAAAGGTTAATCTCTTATTTCAATCTTGTAAGATAAAAAAAACTACTTATCTTTGCAGTGTCAAATGGAAAAGAAACATGCTTTCTCGACACAGACACTTAGCTAACAAATGATTAACTTATTTATTCACCACTAAAATTTTATCACAATGGAAACAAAAGAAAAAGTGCTTGACACGATGAAACAAGCAGGTACTCCACTGAATGCAGGTAAAATAGCAGAACTCTCAGGACTTGATCGCAAAGAAGTGGATAAAGCCATGGCTGCATTGAAGGCAGATGGTTCTATCGTTTCGCCAGTGCGTTGCAAATGGGAACCTGCCAAGTAACCATGATGAGAAAACTGCTCACATTGTTTGTCTTGTCAGTATCGTTGATATGCAACGGGCAAGAAAACACCCATTTATTAATTCAAGAAAAGAATATGGCTACAGTATTTGATTTTACTCTCGCCGATAAAAAAGGCAATGAGGTGAGCCTCTCACAGTATGAAGGAAAAGTCCTTCTCATCGTAAACACTGCTACAGGTTGTGGTTTTACTCCTCAGTATGAGGCTCTTGAAGCAATGTACCATCGCTTGAAGGATCAGGGTTTGGAAATTCTTGATGTGCCATGCAACCAGTTTGGTCATCAGACCCCTGGCACAGACGAGGAGATTACCGAGTTCTGTCAGGTGAAATTCGGTACAGACTTTCCTCAGTTCAAGAAGAGTGATGTGAATGGTGCTAACGAACTTCCTCTCTTTGCATGGCTCAAGAGTCAGAAGGGTTTTGAGGGTGCTTACGAGGAGAAACTTGCCAAGATTATGGAAGACCTCTATAACAAGGCAAATCCAGAACCTCGAAAGAAGGATGATATTCAATGGAATTTCACGAAGTTCCTCGTCAATCGCAAGGGTGAGGTTGTTGCTCGTTTTGAGCCAACGGCAGACATGGCTGACGTGGAGAAAGCGGTGAAAGCTGAACTGTAATAAACGAACTTCAATAATCATAAAGTAGCCAGACAATCATGGTCGATTGTCTGGCTACTTTTTTATAGCGTGGAAAGAATCAGTAGATATAGGCGCACCCGACAAACCCTGTGGGGAGAATGTACGGATGCTAACCCAAAAACTGTCGCTAAACGATACATGATTGAAAAAAAGTTAGTACCTTTGCAGTATGAATCGTAACAGCAATATAAAC
>Ga0123334_1001365_pt1 | contig 30861 bp, 28 predicted proteins | sample BiotimSIPDNA_FD_89706 | JGI IMG/M metagenome (GOLD analysis project Ga0123334, IMG submission 89706) | Anaerobic biogas reactor microbial communites from Washington, USA - Biogas_R1 time_0 SIP DNA | ecosystem: Engineered > Bioreactor > Anaerobic > Unclassified | place: Washington, USA...
AGAGCGCTGCTTTCTCCGCTTGGAGTTCCGATTCATTCTCTCGTCTCAATCTGCTCAATGGAAGATGGGGAAATTGAATTTACCAACGAATACGCAGCATAACCCAGGCAGAAAGGCATCATGAGCGACCGCATAGTTATCATTGACTTTGGATCACAATACACCCAGCTTATAGGCAGGCGCATCCGCGATATGCATGTTTACAGCGAATTGCTCCCCTGGAATACAAGCGAAGCTGAAGCAATCACTCCTCAAACCAGGGGTATCATCCTCTCCGGAGGACCACAATCCATTTATGCTGAAAAAGCGCCTTTCATCCAGGATTACATACTTAATACTGAACTACCTGTTCTTGGCATCTGTTATGGCATGCAAGCACTTTCACATCAATCTGGCGGCAAGGTTGACCGAAGCAACGACCATGAATATGGTCTTGCCGTCCTCGATGTGCCTGCCGAAAACCCCCTGCTCCACCATGGAAAGCAAAAAGTCTGGATGTCTCACGGAGATCATGTCTCGAGTCTTCCAGATGGTTATGTGGGAATCGCCCACACCTCCAATACTCCTTTCGCTGCGATGGCAAATTATAACCAACAGCGTTTTGGTCTCCAGTTCCATCCCGAAACCCATCATAGCCAATATGGTCAGGAAATTCTCGAAAATTTCGTGCTCAAAATTTGCGAATGTAAACCAGCCTGGACGTCAAAAAACATCATTGAAGAAAGCATCGACCAGATCCGTCAACAGGTTGGCAGCGGACGTGTATTGTCTGCGCTTTCTGGTGGGGTCGATTCAGCTATCACCACCGCCCTGGTTCAACGAGCGGTGGGAGACCGCGTTACAGCTGTTTTCATCGACACCGGCTTAATGCGCCAGGGCGAGGCGGAGCAAATTGAAGAAACTTTCCGCCCTATTTTGGGTGAAAATCTGGTTACGATAGACGCTTCAGAGCGTTATTTTGCCCGTCTAAAAGGCGTGACCGACCCCGAAGAAAAACGCAAAATCATTGGCGAGCTATTTATCCGTGAGTTTGAACGCGCTGTGCATGATGCCGGAGAGTTCGAATTTCTGGCACAAGGCACGATCTACCCGGACGTGATCGAATCCAAAGGCATCGGTATAACCGAAGCACACCGCATCAAAACCCATCATAACGTCGCCGGTTTGCCGGATGACATGCAGTTCAAACTGGTTGAACCCCTGCGGCTGCTCTTCAAAGACGAGGTGCGCTCTTTAGGGATGGAACTTGGTTTGCCGCCCGAGCTGGTTTGGCGTCAGCCTTTCCCTGGTCCAGGTTTGGCGGTGCGCTGCCTTGGTGAAGTGACACCCGAGAGAGTGGCAACTGTTCGTCATGCCGATGCGATCTTTAGAGAAGAGCTCGAAAAAGCTGACTTGCTCCGTATCCACGAAGATGAACACGGGCAGCTGCAGGGCAGTTCGCAGGCTTTTGCTACCCTGATTCCTGTCAAAAGTGTTGGGGTGATGGGGGACCAGCGTACCTACGCCGAAACGATCGTTTTGCGCGCTATTACTTCAGTCGATTTCATGACCGCCGACTGGGCACGCCTGCCCCAGGACCTGCTTGCAAACGTGAGCAACCGTATTGTCAACGAGGTTGTTGGCGTCAACCGCGTCGTCTACGACATCAGCTCCAAACCCCCCGCAACAATCGAGTGGGAGTAAATGAAGCCGATCCAGAAACTCGCTATTGACCCACAAGGAGGAACGATGAAAGAGGCAAGGCATAATCGCATACATCGTGTATTGAGCCTGATCGTTATAGTTGCGGCACTTTACGGATCAATCCGCACAATTTGGACAGATGGCACGGCTGATTTTACAAACCTGCTTTACTTCACAGTTTTGAGTAATCTCGCAATCGCGGGTATTCACTTGTACTTTCTTTATGCAGAAATGCGCACACTCCGCGATCCGTCCTTCCAGATCCCCCAGGTAATGCACACGCTTAAGTACGTGTTAACCATCTCAATCACCTTAACCTTTAGTGTTTTCTTTGTTCTGCTCTTACCGGAGTATGGCTTATCGGTTTTGTGGATGCCAGGTAATTTATCCACTCATCTCATTGCCCCAATCGCTGCGATTTTGGACTATATTTTCTTTGAAAAGTCGCACGTAAAGCATCGCTATACATTACTTTACACGCTCATTCCGCCATATGCCTATGTTGTCCTGACCATGGTTTTATCCCGCCTCGGTGTGCGATACGCAGAGGGCAGCATCGTACCGTATTATTTTTTGGATTATGAAAAGCTTGGCTGGCTGCGCATCTCCGAGAATGGCATCGGCGTCATCTACTGGATTCTCATTATAAGCGTGGTCATGTTGGGCATAGGGCAATTGATCTTAGCCCTCAACAACTGGGCACAAAAAGCGAAAAACTGAAGCATAAGCGACAGTATTTCAAATTGAAGAGTGACTATGCTATAAAGAATTTGATATTACGAAACGGATGCTGAAATTCGTTATATCAGTTGGATGTACATTATTAATTATCCCGAGTTTCAAACACCGTCTCTTCATACCCCCTATTAAAGTATTGAGGCTGCTTGGAGTCTCTTTGGAGAGCCCCTTTGCAGGGTTTGGGGTGGCATGCACAATAAACTAAATATGCCGGCGCATTACTCGCCTATACCGGGTAGAGAGATCCACTAACTAACTCCGCTCGTTTTATGCGAATATCAAGATTTTGACTTTACACAGATTTTACACACCGCTGTATTTGCATTATACAAACCTCCCATATCATTAGCTCTTACAACAAATCAAAAACAGAGGAAAACTAATGATGAAAAAAACTATCAATATTATTTTACTACTGGCAGTGACGGTCTTATCTTTAACCGGGTGTGCAACTAACACTTCTCAACCGGGTGGTTCAACGTTTGACGCATCAAAAACAATCAATGTGGTATCCAGAGAAGATGGCTCAGGCACGCGCGGCGCGTTTATAGAGCTGTTCGGTATTGAGTTAAAAGGCGACGACGGCACGAAAAAAGATATGACAACCAAAGAAGCTGTCATTGCCAAGCAGACCGATGTTATGATGACCAACATCGCCGGTGACAGGTATGGCATAGGCTACGTATCTCTTGGTTCGCTGAATGATTCCGTAAAAGCAGTACAGATTGACGGCGTTACGGCCTCTACCGAGAATGTTAAAAATGGCAGTTACCCTGTCGCCCGTCCGTTTAATATCGCTACTAAAGGCGAACCGACCGGTCTTGCAAAGGATTTTATTGAATTCATTTTATCCGCTGATGGTCAGGCGGTTGTTGCTAAAAGTTACATTGCTACAGCGGACAATGCCCCTGCATATAGCGGCGACAGGCCTTCAGGCAAAATTGTGGTGGCCGGTTCTTCGTCCGTTACGCCTATCATGGAAAAACTGAAAGAAGCCTACTTGCAGGTTAACCCCAATGCACTCATTGAAATACAACAAACCGACTCTTCTGCAGGTATGATCGGTGCCATAGACGGGACTTGCGACATCGGTATGGCAAGCCGAGAGCTGAAAGACAGCGAGCTTGTCGAGCTTACCGCGACACAGATTGCACTGGATGGAATTGCCGTTATCGTCAACAACGGAAACCCTGTAACTATGCTCACCGCTGAACAGGTAAGAGCTATTTTCACCGGTGAGATAGAAGAATGGAACAAAGTTCAGTGATTGTTCGTGTAAAAGAAAAACTGATGAGTGCTGTGTTCTTTACAGCAGCGCTCACCTCCATACTTGCGGTTGGGCTTATCTGTATCTTTCTTTTTGTAAACGGGTTGCCAGCATTTGCGAAAATTGGCTCACTGAACTTTTTACTTGGAAGCGAATGGTCACCAGCCGATACGCCCCCAGCCTTTGGGATACTCCCGATGATTGTCGGCAGCCTGTATATCACTTCCGGCGCAATCATGATTGGTGTTCCTATTGGCGTATTTACAGCCGTTTATCTCTCGCACGCCTGTCCAAAAGAAGTTTATAAAAAAATTAAACCTGGTGTGGAGCTGCTTGCCGGCATTCCTTCTGTGGTATACGGTTTTTTTGGTATGGCCGCTATTGTACCCATTACCGGCAATAGTATTCTTTCAGCCTGTATATTGCTGGGGGTTATGATACTTCCTACTATTGTAGGGATTGCCGAAAGCGCGCTTAAAGCAGTACCTGAACAATATTATGAGGGCGCTCTCGCTCTCGGCGCAGGACATTACCGCTCTGTTTTTTCCGTAGTGCTGCCTGCGGCAAAATCAGGAATTCTTGCTGCGGTTGTATTAGGCGTTGGTCGCGCCATTGGAGAAACCATGGCGGTAATTATGGTGGCAGGAAACCAGGCACGAATGCCGGTTTCGCTTTTTAGAGGAGTGAGGACGCTCACTGCCAACATTGTCATAGAAATGGGTTATGCAGCTGAGCTGCACCGAGAAGCTCTGATTGCCACGGGAGTGGTGCTTTTTGTCTTTATATTGATTATAAACTTGAGCTTTTCCGCTCTCAAAAGGAGGGCGAATCGGTGAAAAACCAAAACACTTTTGAATTGCTAGCGAAAATTGCAACACGGGCCGCTGCTGGAATTACCATTGGCACATTGGTATTTTTAGTTGGGTTTATATTAGTAAGAGGGATTCCGTATATCAAGCCGTCGCTGTTTTCGTTCACCTACAACAGCGAAAATGTATCGCTCATGCCCGCGCTTATATCCACTATTATTATGACGCTGTTCTCACTGCTGATTGCCGTTCCATTTGGCGTTTCTTCAGCTATTTATCTGACAGAATATGCAGGGCGCGGCAACAAAGCAGTCGCATTGATTCGTGTTACCACCGAAACGCTTTCGGGCATACCCTCCATAGTCTATGGCTTGTTTGGGATGCTTTTTTTCGGGACATATCTCGGGTGGGGCTTTTCACTGCTGGCGGGGGCTTTTACGCTCGCTATCATGATTTTGCCATTGATTATGCGTTCCAGCGAGGAAGCTCTTAAATCTGTGCCTGACACTTATCGTGAGGGATCATTTGGTTTGGGTGCGGGTAAATTGCGGACTGTTTTCAAAATCGTACTGCCCTCAGCCATGCCAGGCATTGTCGCAGGCGTTATACTGGCGGTTGGACGCATCGTTGGAGAAACCGCCGCATTGATTTATACCGCCGGAACAGTAGCGCAGGTGCCGACAAACCCGATGATGTCCGCGCGGACACTGTCGGTGCATATGTACGCCTTGTCCAGCGAGGGGCTCCATACAAATGAAGGATATGCAACGGCAGTTGTTTTGTTGGTTGTGGTTGTACTTATCAATATGGTGTCGGCAAAGATTGCAAAAAAGATTGGATGCGCCGAATGATCTGCTTTTCAATAGAACACCTTGATCTATATTATGATTCTTTTCATGCGCTTAAAGATGTAAATCTGAATATTGCTGAGAATAATATTACCGCCTTTATCGGGCCGTCCGGGTGTGGAAAAACAACCTTGCTAAAATCCTTAAACCGTATGAATGACTTGGTTGAGGGATGTAAGATAACAGGAAGTATCAAACTCTTTGAGGAAGATATAAATTGGAATATGGACATCAATATTCTGCGAAAAAGAGTAGGAATGGTGTTTCAAAAGCCTAATCCATTTCCAATGAGCATTTATGACAATATAGCCTTTGGTCCTCGCACCCACGGCATAAGGGGAAAGTATGAACTTGATGAAATTGTGGAAAAGTCTTTGAACAGCGCGGCCATTTGGGAGGAAGTGAAAGACCGGCTTAAAAAATCAGCTTTGGGGCTCTCCGGGGGACAGCAGCAAAGGCTATGTATCGCCCGCGCATTGGCGGTTTCGCCGGAAGTACTGCTGATGGATGAGCCGACAAGTGCGCTTGACCCCATTTCCACCGGGAAAATCGAGGAACTTATACTGGCTTTACGGAACGAATACAGTATTATTATTGTGACGCATAATATGCAACAGGCCACAAGAATCAGTGATAGAACAGCGTTCTTTCTGCTTGGCGAAGTGGTTGAATACGGAGATACGGAATCTATGTTTTCAATGCCGCAGGATAAGCGGACAGAAGACTATATAACAGGGAGGTTTGGATGATGAGAAGCCGTTTTGATGAACAGTTATCTGCTCTGCATAATAACTTAATTGAAATGGGGGCAATGATTGAACAGGCGATAACGAAAGCAACCAAAGCCCTTTTAGAACAGAATGTTGCCCTTGCTGACGAGGTGAAAAGCTTTGATAGTATCATCGACGAAAAAGAAAAAGAAATTGAAACCCAGTGTTTGAAGTTGCTTCTCAGCCAACAACCGGTTGCACGGGATTTGCGACAGATTTCTGCTGCACTCAAGATGATAACCGACATGGAACGCATCGGGGATCAGGCGGCTGATATTTCTGAAATCTGTGTTTTCCTTGCCGGTCAGCAATACATCAAGGAGCTGGAGCATATACCGCAGATGGCAAAAGCAACAATAAAGATGGTTACTGACAGCATTGATGCATATGTTAAAAGTAATCTGGTACTTGCACGAGAAGTAATTGGGTATGATAATGTTGTCGATAACTTATTTGCTACGATAAAGAAAGACCTAATTGCGCTTATTCATAAAGATGTGCAAAACGGCGAGCAGGCGTTTGATCTCTTGCAAATTGCGAAATATTATGAACGTATAGGCGACCATGCCGTAAACATAGCCGAATGGGTTATCTTCTCTATTACAGGACAGCATAACAAGATAGACAGGTGACATTATGTGGATTATTTACGCGCTGCTTTCCGCCCTGTTCGCAGCAGTGACATCGATACTTGCGAAAATTGGGCTTGAAAGCGTAAACTCAAATCTGGCAACAGCAATCAGAACGGCGGTGGTTCTTGTCATGGCATGGGGTATTGTCTTTATCACAGGCAAGCAGCACGACATTACGAATATCACTCAAAAAAGCTGGTTGTTCCTTGTGTTGTCCGGGGTAGCCACCGGTCTTTCATGGCTTTGTTATTACAAAGCTCTGCAAATCGGCGAAGCCGCCAAGGTGGTTCCGATAGATAAATTCAGCGTTGTTATCAGTATGGTTTTAGCATTTTTCATTTTAGGTGAAGCGGTAAATACAAAGACAATAATTGGAGGTTTGCTGATTTCAGCGGGTACATTTGCGTTGATTTGGTAAGGGAGATTCAAGAGAGATGGATTTGTTAAAAATATATGTGGTTGAAGATGATGACAGCATTCGCGAAATGGTGATGTATGCTTTGGAGACGGCGGGTTATAAGACAGTCGGTTTTACAGATGGCAACGAAGTTTTTCCTGCGCTCGCAATAAACATTCCCTCCCTTATTTTGTTGGATATTATGCTGCCCGGGAAAGATGGGATAAGCATATTAAGGCAGATGAAACGAATAGGAGAGTTTAGCCAAATTCCTGTCATTATGCTAACTGCAAAGGGCAATGAGATTGACCGCATCAAGGGGCTGGACTTGGGTGCAGACGACTACATTACAAAGCCTTTTTCGGTGATGGAGGTCGTTTCCCGCGTAAAAGCGGTGCTCCGCCGAAGCAACAATATAGAACAATCCAAAAATGAATATAGTGTTGGCGGTATCACACTTAACAGCGAAAAACACATGGTTTTTTCTGACGGAAAAGATATCGATCTTACATTTAAGGAGTTTGAGCTTTTACACTATTTGATGCTGAATGAAGGAATTGTCCTCAGTCGAGACAGGCTTTTAGAGCAGGTTTGGGGGTTTGACTATAATGGTGGAAGCCGAACGGTGGATATGCATATAAAATCGTTGCGCCAAAAGCTGGGAAACGCGGGCAGTTTAATCAAGACAGTGAGAAATGTCGGATATAAAATTGGGATATAGCGGTATGAAAAAGCGAATATATAAAAACATGCTGACACTGACCACGCTTGCAATACTACTTGTTTCCGTGCTGTTTTGTTTTGTGTTCTATAACCAGTTTACTACGCAGGTGAAAGCAGATTTACGTGAGCAGTCCAAACTTTTCGCTAACGATGATACAGAAAGCGCCTTGGACGAATTGAATGATTATAGACCATCAGATATCCGCGCAACCCTCATCCTTGGCGATGGAACTGTCCTTTTCGACAACGTATCCGATGCGGGAGCGCTTGAAAATCATCTGGAAAGAACTGAGGTGCAAGAGGCGATTGTGTCAGGCTTTGGTGAAAGCAGCCGCTATTCCAACACCCTGGGACTTGAAACATACTACTATGCTGTTCGCCTAACTGATGGCGGGATTCTTCGTTTTGCAAAGACAACACAAAGTATTTGGGGGCTGTTTGCGGGTGCGTTGCCAATTATTTTAGGCATTATTGCAGTGATCATTATAATCAGTTACATTGCCGCAAGCAGGCTGACAAAACGCATTGTCGAGCCAATTAACAATGTGGATCTTTCAGGCGAATTAACTGCTCCCTATGATGAACTCGCGCCTTTCATACGAACAATCGCTAACCAGCGCAGGAAAATCTCTGAGGACTTTGCAGCCCTACAGGATAGCCGTGATACCATACATACCATTACAGAAAATATGAACGAGGGCATTGTGATGGTTGATGCCGGTGGTGTAGTGTTAACCATAAACAAAAGTGCGAGGGCGATATTTGGAACAGATGCATCTATTGAAGGCAGAAATATCCGCGAACTTTCCCGCGATATCTCACTCACCCATAGCATTGGGCAAGCTTTGTTGGGGCATTCAGAAAATATAAGCTTTGAAAAAGACGGGCGGATTTTCAATGTACTTATAAGCCCTGTGTCGAAAACAGGCGCTATTCTCTTTTACCTTGACATTACAGAAAAGGCACTGGCCGACGAGCGCCGCCGTGAGTTTTCGGCCAATGTATCGCATGAGCTTAAAACGCCTCTCACCAGCATCTATGGCAATGCTGAAATGCTTTGCGGTGGTATGGTAAACGAAGATGACAAACCGAATTTCTATCAAAAAATCATGGATGAGGCATCAAGGCTGATCGCGCTGATTGAGGACATCATCATGATTTCAGAGTTGGATGAACGGGCAGAACAACAGACATTTGAGCTAGTAAACCTCGCCGATGTTGCACTTGACTGTAAAGAAGCGCTGGCAGAAAAAGCTTCGGTATTTTCTGTGGATGTGGAGATAGACGGAACAGGTTACATCACAAGCAGTTATTCGCTGATTTATGAAATGCTGTTTAATCTCATGGATAATGCGATTAAGTATAACAAGCCGGGCGGCTCTGCAACTGTTGCGATTACAGAAGATACATCTCAGATAACTCTGATTGTATCTGATACCGGAATCGGTATTCCACCGGGCGAACGAGAACGCATTTTTGAACGATTCTATCGTGTAGACAAATCCCGCTCAAAAAGAACCGGCGGTACCGGCTTGGGACTTGCGATTGTAAAGCACATTGCCAGTGTGGTAGGTGGCACTGTATCGGTTGCAAGTGAACAAGGCAAAGGCTCTACATTCACGGTCTATTTTAACAAAATGCAACAGAATCAATAAATGCAGTTGGGAGCAAAAAGCGAACAAACGGGTACAAATCCCGACAAAAGGGTCGGGTTGCCTAATAATAAAAAGTAACTAAAGAGGTAACGTTGCCTCAAATATAAATGTCACCCGGCAATCTTTAAGATTCGTGCAAAGTTACATCTATTATGAGGCATCGTTATCTGACAAAGTTACTTTAATTGTGAGTCAATTTGGGATATCGACAAGTAGACTAAAATCATTAATTACCAGTTGGTTAGCGTCACTAACCAACTGGATAATTGATTTCAACTAAATCAAAGTCTTATCGTCTTCCTCTGGGGGTGGTGAGCATTTTGCCACTAGCGACTTGGTTCGCTTATTGTTTATTCATCAAACGAATACTTATATTCTGTTAATCGGTTTCTGCAAATTTCAATTTCTTCGTCTGTGAAAAGCTCACGGTACTCGGGCTTTATCACATGTGCCTCAACCGAAAGATCCAGGCGGTTATGCTCCCACAAAGTCGTAAAACCAGATGTTCCACCATCAACTCTGATAAGCTGTTTCGCAGCAGCAAGCCCGCCTCTGTCATTTACTAATTGTATAAAACGACTCGGATTGTATTTAATTTCCTTTTTAACACGAACATAAATGTCCAGCATTGCTTTGTGAAATTTTGTTTCCAAAGCATCCATATTTCTCACCTTCCATTTCCCTAAGAACCTCTGAAAGAAAAACACTTATCTTCTGCGAAGGATCTTTTGACCAATTTAGTGCAATAAATAGTTGATGTAATTCTACTTCGAAAGCCAAATTCTTCTTTTTGGCCGTATGTTATTCTTTAGTACATTATCACTTTGCTCATATAATAAATGGGTAAGGCAATCAATAGTCTACCCTATTCAGCGGCACAAGCTGACTATATCAACATTACCGATATATTACAGGTACAATTGGGGGAAGGATTTTTCTGGATAATATGAACGAAAACGAATTACAAACCAACGATCAATCGAACAACCATTTTGATTACAAAATCATTGCAGAAGATGGCAAGGCTCGTGCCGGGGAATTTATAACCCCTCACGGGGTTCTGCAAACGCCCGTTTTTGCTCCAGTCGGCACACAGGCGACTGTCAAATCCATCACCTCTGCCCAACTCGAAGAACTGGATGCCACACTGGTGCTTTCGAACACCTACCACCTCTTTTTGCGCCCTGGCGACGAATTGGTAGCCAAAATGGGAGGGCTGCACAAGTTTATGCAGTGGCACAAACCGATGCTGACCGATTCGGGCGGTTTCCAGGTCTTTTCTCTTGCAGACATGCGCAAAGTAGATGAAGACGGCGTGACCTTCAAATCGCATATCGATGGTTCAATGAAACGCCTCACCCCTGAAAGCTCGATCGCCATCCAGGAAAACCTGGGTGCAGATATTATCATGGCATTCGATGAATGTTCCGACCCTAACAACCGCACCTACGTGGAACAGGCAATGGAACGCACCCACCACTGGGCTCAGCGCTGTATCGAAGCAAAAAAACGCGATGACCAGGCACTTTTTGGCATTGTGCAGGGCGGGATTTTTGACGACTTGCGCGAACAGTCTGCCCGCGAGATCAGCTCGATGGGCTTCCCCGGTCATGCAATTGGCGGACTTTCAGTAGGCGAAACCAAAGCCGAGATGTATCACACAATCGAAGTATGCAACCAGATTTTGCCTCCAGAAAAGCCGCGCTACCTGATGGGTGTAGGCACTCCGGAAGACTTGATCGAAGGAGTCATACGCGGAATCGACATTTTCGATTGCGTATTGCCAACACGCCTGGCACGCCACAATAGCGCCATGACTATGCATGGCAGGCTCAACCTGATGAATGCCCCCTTTGCTGAAGACCAGCGCCCTGTTGATGAGCATTGCGCCTGTTACACCTGCCGAACCTTCACCCGCGCCTACCTGAGGCATTTGATCGTTGCCAAAGAAATGCTGGCAGCCACACTGCTATCAATCCATAACCTGCACACTCTGCTCCAGCTCGCTCGCGACCTCCGCCAGGCAATTATCGAAGGTCGGTTACAAAGTTTTACCGACCAGGCAATGCAAAACCTAAATATTTCACGCACTCAGGAGAGTTTTAGATGACCTTTTTTCAGGCACTTATCCAGGGTATTGTCCAGGGTTTAACAGAATTTTTACCAATTTCTTCTTCTGCCCACCTGGTAATCGTACCTTTTTTACTTAAGTGGGATTTGGACCCTCAAAAAGCATTCCTCTTCAATGTACTTGTGCAACTCGGCACGCTGGTATCAGTCATTATCTATTTCAGAAAAGACCTGGCAGCAATTCTTAAAGCAGTTTTCAAAGGGCTCAAAGAAAAACAGCCTTTCCAGACTATTGAAAGCCGTTTGGGTTGGTATATTGTATTGGGGACTATCCCTGCAGGTCTGGCAGGATTAGCGCTCAAAAGCAAGGTCGAAGCCGCATTTAGCAGCCCGGTTGTTACAGCTGTGCTTTTATTCGCCACGGCAATTATGCTGACCGCTGCTGAAATTTTTAGTAAAAAAGAGAAGGACCTCGAAAAGCTCACCTGGCTCGATTCACTCATAATCGGCTTGTTTCAGGGGTTGGCTATCTTCCCAGGCATATCCCGTTCCGGTGCTACGGTTTCAGGAGGGTTGTTCAAGGGTTATACACGTGAAGCGGCAGCCAGGTTTTCGTTTTTGCTCTCCATTCCCATCATGCTGGCTGCCGGATTATTATCCGTGATCGACCTGGTAAAAGCTGAGTTTTTCCTTAGTTTCCTGCCCACTATGTTGTTTGGTTTTGTGATCGCAGGGATAATTGGTTACTTTTCCATTCGTTGGCTGTTGGGTTATTTGAAACGCAATTCCCTTTTTGGTTTTGCTATCTACTGCGCTGTTGTTTCAATCCTGACTATCTTTGTCTCCTGGCTGCGTTGAGAATTCTAGATAAATCAGGATAACCGCGCTATGTAAACCCCGGTTTCTTTTCTGATCATGATGCCGCCATAATGATTTATTCGCCGTTTATAAAAAGCGGTCATCTCGGCTTTGCCCTTGTCTCCCAGGTTTTCAATCACTAATGGTGTTGAAAAGGAATAATTAGTTAACAACGCCGCATCCGTCACCCACAGATCACTGGGATAAATATGCAGTTCAATGTGATTAAAAAACTCGCGAAGTTGTTTTTCGCCATTCACCAGGTTAAATCGGCTTGACATGCCGTGTGTTCCAGCAAGTTTTTGTGAAAATCTTTCTTGCAGCAGATCGAGATCGATCATATGCTCAGGTCCGTTCGTTGCTGCCATGAAAACCGCCCCTGGTTTCATCAGCCTGGTCACTTCGCCCAAAACTTCTCGCACAGAAGGAACATGGTAGAGCATATGATTTGCCACCACCAGGTCAAAACTTTCTGGTTCAAAGCAGGTTTCCATACTGTTCATTGCCAAAAAACCAAAACGCCGATCTTCTTTTATACCCTTTTTGCCATCCTGTGCCATGCCGTGCGACAAATCAGTTAAAGCAAAAAAAGTGCTTTCAGGAAGCCTGTTCAATGTCCCTCTCCAGAGCGCTGAACTTCCACAACCAATCTCCAGAACCTTCATCCCCGGTTTAATTCTGGCAAGGTCGAGTATAAAGTCGTACCAGGGTAAAGTGCCGGTACTGAATTTTTGGTGAATCAGTATTCTTGCCGACAAGTTGCTTGAATCGTAGTATTGGTTAGAGCTTAAATAGGCTGGGTCGTTCTGTAATTGGAATAAATCCGACATGTTTTACCTTGCTTTCTAGTTCAATTATACCTTTGTATCCGGGCAGTTTTGCCGATGAAATCATTTTTCACCATTTATCAAAAATGACTCTACACTTCGTTAAAACAAAATATTTATTACTTATCTTGACTTAATTACACGCGGGTGATATATTAAATCGCTTCGTTTGAAGTAAGAATAGTTAAAGAAAGTAGAGTACTAAATGTCAGAAAGAAGTATGGGAACCATCAAATGGTTCAGCGCCCCAAAAGGCTTCGGTTTTATTGGAATGGAAAACGGTGATGATGTTTTTGTCCACTTTTCCGCAATTCAAGCAGAGGGCTACAAAAGCCTCAAAGAGGGTCAGAAAGTCGAATTCACAATCGAAGATGGTCCCCGTGGCAAGCAAGCTGCCCAGGTTGTCGTTCTGCAGGACTAAACCACACAATTTAGAAAAAAGTCAGCGAATATCCGCTGACTTTTTTTGTTTAAACTTTCTTTACCTCACAAGGGATTCATTTTGTGATTTGCCTGGATCACTATGATTCCGCTATAACAGATATGCTAACAATAACCAGAGCTTTTCATCGCGTCTGACATTTGGTTAATCGCCTTTTCAAGCGTAGCTCTTGGGCAGCCAAAGTTGATTCGCAAAAATCTTTCTCCACCGTTTCCGAAAGAATCTCCATCGTTTAAAGCAACTCTGGCGTGATCAATAAAGAATTTTTGCAGGTCGCCTTTAATACCGCTTTGCCTAAAATCCAGCCAACCCAAAAAGGTTGCTTCTGGTTTGCTCCAGCTGACACCAGGGAGGGCTGCTGGCAGCACAGCATCAAGATAATCGCGGTTAGCCTGAAGATAGGCAAGCTGTTCCCGCAGCCATTCGTCACCATGCTCATAAGCTGCCTTGGCAGCAACCAGAGCCAGCAATCCCGGATCAGAAACCAGATATCGCTTGTAATCTAAATATTTATTGCGTCTTTCTTCATCCTGGATAATGGCGATCGAAGCATGTAACCCGGCGATATTATAAGTTTTACTGGGTGCCATAAATGTCGCCGTGATTTTTGAAACTTCGGGAGAAAGGCTGGCTATGGGGATATGTCTGTGTCCTTCGTAGATAATGTCACAATGGATCTCGTCAGAACAAATCAAGACCTTGTGCCTCAGGCATATATCTGCAAATTTCTCCAATTCTGAGACCGTGAAAACCCTGCCGGTAGGGTTATGTGGATTACACAGGATAAAAACCTTTGGTCGGTTATCAATTATTTGCTTTTCAAACAAGTCAAAGTCAACCTGGTATTGACCATTGTCACCCAGGTACATAGGATTTTGCACACCGAACAAACCGGCACAAGCTGGTGAGCTCACAAAAGGAGGATATGCCGGAGTCTGAAAGATCACAGAATCTTCCTCGCCACATACGCAGCGCATGGCAAGATTGAAGCCGGTCACAATCCCGGGAACATAGCTTACTTCTTCGACATTTACATCCCAAGCATAAACATCCCGCATACGCCTGGTGATCACCTCATCCAGTCCGTTTGGCGGTGAGCCATAACCAAAAATCCCATGCTCAATCCGCTTTTGCAATTGCTCCACAACAGCGGGAGGGGATAAGAAGTCCGTGTCTGCCACCCATAAAGGCAACACATCTTCGTCAAACAAGTTCCATTTCACACTTTCGGTAGACCGGCGGTCATAATATTTGTCAAAGTCCATTGTTTCTCCTATTCAAATCTAATTTTATCGCATGGTCTCCTTTTCGGGTCAAAACAAACCTAAACACCAGCAATTCTCATTATTAAACTGCCCAGGGTAAAAGTACGGGCGGGTTCAGAACGTGAGCGTTGTAACATTGATCTCTCCGTACGGACAGGGCTCGTCTCTGTCCGCTAATGATCTGATTGGATGAGCGTTTTCGGACGGAGATAAACCCCGTCCGTACGAGTTTAATTTTGCATGAACCTTCTCTATGTCTGCTTACCCAAGATAATAGTACGGGCGGGTTCAGGACGTGCGCGCTTTGCTTCTCCCAATCTGTCAAACCCGCCCTGATCGAATCATGAAACCAATTCGGCTATCAATATTTACCCATAGTTCCTGCGATCGGCGGGTCTTGCTGAGTTACGGATTACAGAGCGAAGTGATTGGGACCCGCCCGTACGGAATTGATAAATCCGGGTAAAAAACAATGGTTTTTTCCATCATGAGATTTGCTGCCTAAACCCAGTTCTTCCCCCAACCCTTCTTTTCTGGTATATTCAAACCCGATATAAGAAATGAACTGACACGAGAGAGCATCCATGAGCCTTCCAATCCAAATTAATTTGACACCTTCCCCCGACTGGAAAGATTACCAATTGCTTGACAGCGGAAATGGCAAGACTCTCGAGCGCTTCGGCAAATACTTGCTTATCCGCCCCCGCACACAGGCAATTTGGAATGCCAGCCTGCCAGCAAGCGAATGGAAGAAAGCCAACGCAACCCTTGTCGAAGAAAAACAGGAATATGGTGGTAAATGGAACATCCTGAATCCAATGGAAAAATCATGGACGATTGTTTATAAAGACCTGCATTTTCAACTTCAGCTCTCAACCTCAAGACATGTGGGCGTTTTCCCTGAACAAGCCACTCATTGGGACTGGATTCGCGATCGTATCGAAGCCAGAAAGAAACCATTCCGGATGCTTAATTTGTTTGGCTACTCAGGTGCGGCTACTGCAGCTGGAGCAGCTGCTGGTGCAGATGTTACCCACGTTGATTCTTCCAAACATGCCCTCACCTGGGCTAATCTGAATATGAAGCTTTCCGGTCTTCAAGACAAACCGGTACGCTGGATCGCAGAAGATGCACTCAAATTCATCAAGCGTGAAGCCCGAAGGGGTAACACCTATCATGGAATCGTCATGGACCCTCCTAAATTTGGGCGAGGAGCCAGTGGAGAGGTTTGGGATTTTTTCAAGAAAACCCCCGAGTTGATTGAGGCTTGTAAAAGTATCCTGGCTAAAGACGCTGATTTTATCGTGATGACTGCCTATGCCATCACTGCCTCAGCCGTCATCACCCACCAGGCTGTTGAACAAATTGTGGGACAAACCGGACATCTTGAGAGTGGTGAACTGGTTACGGTAGAAGAAAGCGCGGGACACGTCTTATCCCACGCCATCTATACCCGTTGGTTTGCTAAGTAATCGTTATTCTTCTTCTGGCTCTGCCTTGGAAATTTCCACACGCTGAACGCGGTGTCCATCCATTTCGGTCACAGTGAACTTGAAATCTTCCAAGGTAAATGATTGACCGACTCTGGGAATTCTGCCCATCTGATTCATTACAAAACCACTCACAGTTTGATAACCTGCCTTATTTTCTTCGGGCAGGTCATCTACACGCAGCATCTCTTTCAACATATCAATCGGAACCAACCCATCAACCAGCAGCGATCCGTCTGACTGTCTTTCAATTTCGACTTCCATATCAAATTCGTCCTGGGGAATGTCGCCGACAATCGATTCAAGCACGTCGTAGAGAGTAACCATCCCCTCAACCCCGCCATATTCATCCATGACCATCGCTTCGTGAATACCGGTTGCCTGGAATTGCTCAAATGCTTTAACTGCTTTCATGTTTCCAGGAAAAAAGACGGGCTCCTTAATAAAGTTATGAAAATCGAAATTTTCATCAAACAAATTAATTCCCAGCAGGTCTTTGGCGCTGACAATCCCCACGATTCGGTCCAGATCTCCGTCAGCAACCGGCAGCCTGGAATATGGGCTCTGCAGCAATTCGTTGATCATGGTCTCTTTGCTGTCCGTCAAATCCAGCCAATCCAATTCGGTATGAGGGGTCATGATTGCATCAACTCTGCGTTCACTGAATCTGAACACACCATCAACCATCACTTCTTCAGCCTCATCAAATACCCCCGTCTGTCGACCTTCCTGTATGTAACCTTTCAGCTCTTCTTCTGTGATAAAAGGTTCGCGGCTGACATCAATGTTAAAAACTTTGATACCAAAATTGGTCGATGCGCTCAAAACTTTAATGAAGGGATTGAGCACGCGTGTCAGACCTTTGATCATAGGTGATAATCCAGATACTACTTTTTCAGGTTGACTGACTGCGACCCGTTTGGGAATTAACTCACTCAAAACAATCGAAAAATAAGTAATAATAACCGTCACGAATACCAGAGAAATTGGATCAGCAATCGGTGCCAGCCAGCTAATTTGCTTAAGTACGGCAGCCACAGGACCCGAAAGATTAGCACCACCGATACCGCCGACAAGCGTATCGATTAAGGAAATCATAATTTGAACGCCTGAAAGATATTCGGAGTTTGGATCTTTGAGTAAATCCAACGCTATTTCAGCGCCTTTATCACCTTCATCAGCTCTTTGTTGTAATCGGGTACGTTTTGAGGAAACCATCGCGATTTCATACATCGCGAAGGAGGCGTTGACTCCGAACAACACAAAAATTAAAATGATGTTTGCATATATAGGCATTATTTACCTTTTACTTATCTACTATAAGCTTTCTAAGTGGTATTTTATCAAGTATCTAACAGGTCACCAGTTCATCATCAAGGAAATTGGTGAAGTTATGATAAATCCATTCTATTCTCCCATTCACAAAATCAATTCGGCTAACGGCACAGTTACAAAAAGAAAACCAGGTGCGCAGTTTACGATTTTCTGGTTCGTTGGGTTGGACGCTAAAAAGCATCCTTGCCATGGAATTAAAGAATCCACCGTGAGTAACCACAGCTACATGATCATTCGTTCCAAGGTGACGTTCTTTTAACAGATTTATTGCCGCGGTTGCTCTGGAGAGAGGAGCACCAGCAGGTTCAACCCCACCCTGCCACCAACCTCTTTCATTGATCGGTTGATGCAGCTTGAAATCGGGAAAATTCTCCTGAAGGTAAAGTGGGGTAACGCCATATTCTTGTGTGGTGGTCAAATTTCCACCGATCAGGGTCTCCAGATAGATGCCACCGATCTCATGCACCTCAGGCAAACCGTAAAGAGGGATCCCCAAAGTTTCAGAGAGAATTGTGCCAGTTTGGATCGCCCGCAACATCAGGCTTGAATAGAGATGTGTGAAATTAAGGTTATGTCGATACTCTCCGATGTTTTTCGGTTCATCCGAAGAAAATCGTGAAGATACGATATAGTTTGCGAGTGCCTGTGCCTGCCTGAAACCTAAATCGGTCAGGGGCGGGTCTGCGCTTCTCTCATATCCTTCTTCCTCTTTGTTTGCCCAATTAGCATTGTTGGTTGATTGTCCGTGACGAATAAAATATAGATGCATGTTACCTCTTCTAAGCGATTATACACGCTTGGTGAAACCATTTCGCCTGATGAACAAGATTATTTGGAGCTTTTGTGTAAATCAACAATTGATCGCGTCCAATCTCACCGACTGGTATGACTAACAAAATGATATAATCTCATACCGAATTTAATGGGATAATTGAAAATACTATGTTAGACAAACTCGAATCAATACTTGAACATTTTGACGATCTCGACCAAAAGCTTGCCGAGGTTGGGCAGAATTATCAGCTTGCAGCCGAACTTTCCAAAGAACGTTCAGATCTTGAGCCTATCGTCACACTCACCAAAGAATATAAAGACAACCTGGCTAAAACTAAAGAAACCCAGGAACTGATCGAAGTCTCTGAGGGTGAGCTGCTTGACCTGGCAAAAATGGAGCTCGAAGAACTGGAAGCACGCAAAGTTGAACTTGAAGACTTGCTCAAGTCCAAACTTGTGCCTAAAGATCCACGCGATGACCGCAACGTTATTGTAGAGATCCGCGCAGGCACCGGTGGTGATGAAGCTGGATTGTTCGTTTCCGACCTGCTGCGAATGTATCTGAAATATGCTGATATCCATCGTTATAAAACTGAGATCATCTCTGCGAATGAAACTGGCATTGGTGGATACAAAGAAGTCACTTTTACCATCAAGGGAAAGGGCGCTTATTCACGCTTCAAGTTTGAATCCGGTGTTCACCGCGTTCAGCGCGTACCCGAGACTGAATCCCAGGGGCGTATTCACACTTCCACAGTCACTGTAGCAGTCCTTGCTGAAGTGGACGATATCGAAATCGATATCCCTGAATCAGATATCGAAATTGACGTCTTCAAATCAGCCGGCGCAGGTGGACAGAACGTTCAGAAGAACATGACCGCTGTGCGCATTCACCATAAACCAACCGGTATTGTCGTTTCCTGCCAGGACGAGCGATCACAACTGCAAAATAAAACCCGCGCTATGAGTGTGCTCAAAGCACGCCTCTATGAAATTGAAGAGGAAAAGCGCCAGAACGAACTTGACGCAGCCCGTCGGTCCCAGATTGGCACAGGCGAGAGGTCTGAAAAGATCCGTACTTATAACTTCCCTCAGTCGCGCGTCACTGATCACCGCATTAACGTATCTTCCTTCAATATGGCAGGGGTAATGGATGGTTATGAGCTGGATACTTTCATCGATGAGTTAAGGCACGCCGAAGAAGCAGAGCGCCTGGCAAACTTTGAGAGCAATGGAAAATGATCATTTTCCTGAGCGCAATCTTCGCGATCAGTTAAGAGAGATTGACCAACCCCACCAAATTGCGTTGGCATTGGTGGCACATGTCCTTCAAAAACCAAAGACATGGCTGTTGGCTCACCCTGAAGCACACCTTTCATTTGCACAACAGGGTCAATTAGATGCCCTCTTGGAACGACTTGACGCTGGAGAGCCACTTCCCTATATCCTGGACCGCCAGGATTTTTTTGGGCTGCTTTTTGAGGTTAACCCCTCAGTTCTGATCCCACGTCCGGAAACAGAACTATTGGTAGAAGAAGCCCTACAGTGGCTGCGGGCAAACCCAGATGCACGCACAGGTTTGGATGTAGGCACTGGCTCCGGTTGCATTGCGATCAGCCTGGCTGTCAACTGCCGCGACCTGAAGATGATTGCAACAGATGTGTCTGCTGACGCCCTGCAAGTTGCCAACCGCAACGCCCATCGGCATCATATCCAGGACCGAATCCTTCTCTTGCAATATGATTTATTGCCTTCTGATTTACCTAAAGTTGATTTAATTTGTGCCAACCTGCCCTATATTCCCACTGCAAAATTATCACAAGTTAACAGTTTACCGTGGGAGCCAAGGCTGGCGCTGGATGGCGGAGAGGATGGGCTTGGTCTTATCGGTAAACTACTTCAAAAGATTGCGCTGCTAACATCTCTGCCGGGATTAATCCTGATTGAGACCGAAGAAACACTGGGTCAGGCAACGGTTGCACTGGCGAAGGAATGCTTCCCTGCTGCCCGGATAACACTGCTGAAAGACCTCCCGGGACGCGACAGACTGGTTAGAATTGAAAACAAAGCATGAAGGAATATAACACTCAAATTTGTTCCACTTCTGATCCTCGCTCGTTTAAGATGGCGATCGACCTACTGCATAGCGGAGAGTTGGTTGCGTTTCCAACCGACACCGTCTACGGACTGGCTGGCGACCCGTTCAACCCCGCAAGCCTTCAAAGAATTTATGCGGTCAAGCAGCGACCCGAAGAAAAAGCGATTCCAGTTCTGATTGGTAATATTGAACAACTGGCTCTGATTACCACGGACATCAATCCTAAGATACTGACATTGATGGATGCTTTTTGGCCTGGTCCGCTCTCATTAGTTCTGCCCAAACACCAGGATCTACCCCAACAGCTAACACCCTATCCCGGCCTGGCAGTCAGGATGCCAGCCCATGCTTTCGCTCTTAACCTGCTCCTGAAAACCGGACCTCTCGCGGTGACCAGCGCCAATCTATCCGCCCACAATAACGCTTTCAGTGCTGCTGATGTCTATGCGCAGCTCGGTGGACGGATTCCCCTGATTCTTGACGATGGGACCAAGCCAGGCGGGCAAGCTTCGACAGTTATCGACTGCATGCACGATCAGCCCAAACTTCTGCGCGAAGGACCTGTCCCTTTTCAGAATATTCTCTCAGAATGGAATCGAAATGAATAAAATCGCAAACACCTGGTTAGAATTTTCCATTGACATCGATAATTTCAGTTTCTCTATTGCCTCCCACCAGTTCCACCAGGCAGGGTTAACTCAAGCCTCATTCTCGTTGACCCCCGATGTAAAAACACAGCTAAAAGCTGTCAATATAGATGAAAATGTGCCATCTGCTCATGGACCTCTGAAAGTTATCACCGCCACCTACCTTTCGCAGCATCAAAACATACGTTGGGTGGTTGAGTTCGCTCTCCCCGATCAATATCCGTTTCTCTTGCAGCGCATGAGCGTAGAAAACCTGGGAACTGAAGTCTTCAGACCAGAGCGGTTTGTTTTCGCTTCGATCGAACCGGGTTCGCTGCAATTTTCCGACAAAGTTACTTCAAACACTGCCTTCTATAGCAACGGCTGGCAGAGCTGGTCACCATCCGGCACCTGGCGTTACGGGCAGCGTCAGGTACGCAGCCGGCTCAAGGGCTTCTCTTACCCCATGCTCTATGACCATGGCACACCTATAACCCGCAAACGCTCCAGTTTTTCTTCTGACATGTTTGCGGCTGTGCTCGACTCTGCCATACAGGCAGGGTTAATTGGAGGTTTCCTCTCTCAAAAGGAGCAATTTGGCAGCCTCGAATGCAAACTGCATCCCGAACCAGAGCTGAAAGTTTGGGCGAATTGTGACAGGGTTCACCTGAACCCCGGTAAACAGCTGCAAAGCGACTGGTTTGCCTGGCAGTTTATCGACACAACTGCCTCCCAGCCTTTCGAGGCGTATTTCGCTGCTGTATCGCGGGAAAACCAGGTGAAAGAGCGCATCCAAACCCCGGTTGGTTGGTGTTCCTGGTATTACTATTTTCAAAATATTACACCAGCAGAGATTCAGAAAAACTTAACCACATTGACTGAGCTAAAAGACGAACTCCCGATTGATTACTTCCAAATTGACGACGGTTTCGAGCAGGATGTCGGCAGTTGGTTCAAGTTTCATCCCGACTTTCCTGAAGGGATCGCTCCCTTTTCAGACAAAATTCGACAGGCTGGTTTTACACCTGGAATTTGGTTGGCGCCGTTCATCGTTGAATCCCGGTCAGAGTTGAAACGTGATCATTCTGAATGGCTTTTGCGCAGCCAGTTTGGAAGAACTGTCAACAGCGGTTTCGTCTGGAATTGGTTTGGGAGTGCCCTGGACCTCACCCATCCGGAAGTTCAGGATTTTGTTCGACAGGTGATCACAACTGCTGTGAATGATTGGAATTACCCCTACCTCAAACTTGATTTTCTTTATGCTGCCGCCCTTCCAGGGTTTCATTTTGACCCAACCCTCACCCGTGCTCAGATACTGCGAAAAGCCCTTGAACTGATACGCCAGGCGGCAGGAGAAGAAACACTGCTCCTAGGATGTGGCTGCCCGATTGGCTCAGGTATCGGCATTTTTGACATCATGCGCATCAGTGCCGATGTCAGCCCCGGTTGGGAACCGGAAATCTACGGGTTAAAATCCCCCTTCAAAAACGAACCCAATATGCCCAGCGCACGCAATGCCATTCAAAATATTCTCTCCCGAGCGGGCATGGATCCCCACTTTTGGGTGAATGACCCTGACTGCATCTTGGTACGCGAAGATTCAAACCTTAGCCTGGCAGAGGTTCAGTCACTTGCAACCGCCATCAGCATAACCGGGGGAGCCATCCTGATCTCAGACGATATGACAACGCTTGGTCCTGAACGGCTGAGAATCGCAGCCAACCTGCTGCCGCCATTACCGCCCAACCCGATCGTAAAAGACCTGTTCACAAGCAATATGCCTTCGCAGCTTGAGCATACCCTGAAAAATCCAGAAGGCGAGTGGAAGCTGATCGCACTATTCAATTGGGAAGACCAGCCTGCAGACTTGACCCTCAATCTCAACGATTGGGGTTTGCGTGGGCAGCCTCAGCTAATGCGCGAATTCTGGAGCGGAGAGATTGCCATTATCGAAGACCAGCACATTTTCAGGAAGGTTCCTCCTCATGGGGTGCGGCTGATTGCTTTACGCCAGCCATCACCGGTCAGTTACCTTGGCAGCGACTTGCATCTCTCGCAAGGGACAGAGTTGAAAAGCTGGGCTGTTGATAATTCCAAACTTGAATTCACGCTCGACCTGGGAAGAGTGATCGAGGGTAACTGTTATCTTTGGCTGCCATCTTCCCCTTCACAAGTGCTTCAGGACGGGATTCCTGTTGATTACCAGGCAATCGATGATAACATCTTCAAAATCCCCGTCAACATCCAACCAGATTGCAGGATTCAGGTAATTTTTTGACCTGTTGTGATGATTATTACAATGATGGAAAAATGAACGAAGCCTTCAACAGCATGTGACCAAAAACAAAAATGGGCACTGGAATCGATACCAGTGCCCATCATTTTCTCAAGCCTCAAACGACTTTATTTACTTTTCAATCTCGTCGATGATCTTGACCTCTTCCCTTTCTGAGGACCCTGATTTTTTCGCCCGGCGTTTGCTGATAGATTTGCGTATTGCTCGAACGAGGAAGTAGATACCAACACCCAGCGGAATCAGGAAGGGCAGGCAGGTGATTCCAAATCGGATCAGGAAGTCTACAATATCCTGGAAGCTGCGCACCAGTCTTTCGATGGATTCCTTCACCACACCCTGGGGTTTCCAGCCGCCGATCTCGATCGGTTTCAGGGAAGCCTCTGCCACAAAATCTACAGACAACGAAGACAAATCTGAGGATTCCTGCAGGTACTTAATGTGTCCCTCAAGCACTTCTATCTGGCTGCGAATTTCCGTCAGCTCACGAAAGACGCTCATCGTCGCTTCCAGATCATCTGTGTTTTCCATCAGAACCACCAGCTGATCCTCTGCGGCTTTAAGGTTGCGCAGCCGGCTGTTTGAATCGACGAAATCGGAAGTAACATCCTGACCGGACAAACTCTCAGACAGAATGCCGTCTTTGCCAGTAGCAGAAAGCTGCCGCACTTCCTCCATTGCTTGTTCAAGCTTAGCAGATGGAACCCTGATGGTGATATAGGTGTGTGCGTAAGAAACATTATTGTAGGTTGTATCGGTATAACGTTGGGTGCTGACCACGTACCCACCCAATTGTTTTGCCAGGTTTGAGGTCAAACGCATCGCTTCAACCGTATCCGCAACAGAAACTTGCAAAGAAGCTGTTTGGATGACCATACGTTCCTGGCTGCCTTTCATGCCAGACTCTTCAGATTCTGCCATGGGAGCCTCATATGAAACGCCTTCATAACCCATGTCATAAACTGCCATACCCGGGGAAGCAGAATTTTCGGCAGCTTTGGCACCGCAGGCTGAAACCAAAAGCAAAACGACCAAACTTAGAATAGCGATTTTCTTCTTCATTTTTCTCCTCTTATTAACAATCTCACTGATAAGACGCGGGTAAATACTCAAAAGTTCCGTTCCCGGACAAAAATAAAGAATCTCGTCGTCAGGTGTAGTAACTTAAGTCCCCGTCCGGAGACGTGTCGCCTGTCTCGGGGGAATGCCAAGCTTCATAATGCGATCCTGAACGCCAGTAATATCATATTCAACGCGGTAAAAACCCCAGGTTTGTTCTTCGTCATCCCAGATCACATAAGAAGCACGGGGGTCAAAATCCCGCGGCTGCCCTACCGAACCCGGGTTCAGAATAAAACGTCCATCTGCTTGCCAACGATCTCCATGTTTGGGGAAAAGTGTGTCAATCAATCCATCTTCTTTCAGGACAAAAATAACCGGAACATGCGAATGACCTACCAGGCAGCCCTGACTTTCAAAATGTTTGAAATTTTCTCTGGCATTTGATGGTCCCAATATGTATTCCCAAACCGGGTTTCGCGGACTGCCATGAACAATAGTCAGGTTATCCGAATCAATTCTAAGTTTCAGAAGCTCAAGAAATTCTCTTGAATTTTGGTTAATCAACCCAGCCTGAACCTTGATTGCGTCTGCCGCTTCGCGATTAAAACGATCAATCGGGATATATTCCATCAATGCCGCGTCGTGGTTACCCATTAATGCAAGCAGGTTTGGAAGATTTCGAAGCAATTCTATACATTCATCAGGATCTGGTCCATATCCGACCAAATCTCCCAGAAACCAGACTTGATCAACCGACCCGGCATCCGCCAGCACCGCCTTAAATGCATTCAGATTCGCATGAATGTCTGAGATTACCAGTGTCCGCATCGTTCAGGGCATACTGAAGCTGATGCTCCAGTCTCCATTCTCGACCTCGATCGGTGAAGTTAATCCAAAAATAGCTACCCAGGTATTGCCCGGTTTGAGATAGAAAGTGTGTCCCTCACTGTCAAAATATTGTATGGGCGAGGTGCTCTGTGGAGTCTTCCAGGTTACATCATAGACCATGCCATCTCTGAAGACAGTTGCTTTTTGACCATCTGGATTGCCAATCAGATCGATGTTATGCAGAGCGTCTTTCAATTGAGTGTAACGTGCCTGCAGCAGGATCACGTTCGAAAATTCAAGCGCTTCACCAGTATTTTGATCGATCAGTGGCTTAAATTGATCTCCCGTCGCTTCGCCATAAGCCCAGAGCGTGTATTTACCCGTTTCGGGGTTGTAAACCCAGCGGCTATAGTCTGCATAAGAGTAATAGACCCAGGCACTTTCGCCTTTTTGTCCGCCTTCGGGTACCTCTTCAGAAAAAGCCATCCCGTGCAAATCCGGGTTCTCATTACCATAACCGTTCTGGCTAAAATAATCAGAAAGAGCAGCAGAATTTGCCCTTACGCTGTAGACTACGTTTCGTCCGTCATCACAAACCCCCGGACAAAGGTATTTATCTGTAAAGTAGCGTCCGGGAATGTAAGAACCTATGTAAGGTAAAACATCGTTTAAGTCACCGCCGGTCGAACCTATCACGGCCTCATAAAGGCTTCCCAGCTGACCGTCAACACGGCGAATGGATCGAATCGGTCCAATAAAGTCGCTATCCTGTCCATAATAAAGAGCAGCAAAACGATTGGCACCCCAGCCAATAAAGTATTCAAACACAATGTCTGCCGACGAGAGCCCCCAATGGGGTTGGTAATCGATTTGGTGATTGGATACTTTCATGATCACCGGTCGGCGCTTCAACAAATCAGGGTTTTCCACCTCCAGACCTGTCAGAGGGTTAACGCCTTCAGGGTATTCATTGGGTCCAACGATTACCGGCGCAGGTGGCTGTGTGGCAGTCGGTGTAAGCGTAGGCTCAGGGGTTGCTGTTTGGGTTGGCTCAGGAAGCATTGCGGTTTGAGAAGCCTGGAGATCTGTAAATACTGCTGTAACTGTTCCAGCAATGGCAGTTTGTTGAGCCGGGCTCAATTCGCCGGTGTCTTTCGGACCACAAGCGGTGAGAGCAAATATCAAGACAAACAAAATAAGAAACAGGTTTCTGCTTTTCATATTACCTTCCTTGTTCATCTTCATTTTACCTCAAGCTTAATTTGTCAATCAATTATCCGTTGCTGCCCTTTGTTTTAGCAACCTCAAAATTTCAGTGTTAATCGCTTGTCAGAAGTTCCATTCGGCTGATACCAGCATCAAACGGGCGGGCTAAATGATGATGAACAACCATGGCAGCTGTTGACTGTTCTGGCACCAGCTGAAAACCAGATGTCAGGTTCATACCCAGCTCCTTTTCTGCCGGCAGCAGCTCAAAGACCTTGCGGTGTTCTTTCAACCATGGCAAAGCCGGGTAGCCCCACGAATAGCGAAAACCCTGTTCTGGTTCAAGCCCCAGTTCCTTGCGAATATGCAGGTGAATATATTCTGCAGTCGCTTCCGCCATTTGAACAGCGAGACCATGGAGGAAGTAACCTTCAGAATATTGGTTTTGCTGGTTTAATTGGTCAATACGATTTGTGGCATTGTGACCAACCGTAACAACTTGCAGGGGTAATACGTCCATCTGCTCACTGCCAAGCGGCAAAAAGTAATCGCTGAGGCATAGTCTTTCCTCGTCCTTCTGCCGGGGGAAGTTCAGACGTAACCTTTCGGAATACGATTTCAAATCCGGCAGATCCGCCTGGTAAACAATAACATCATTCCCATCAGCCAAAACCGGGAAGTAACCATATAGTGCCTGTGGGTTTATCCAGCCCTCGCGCTGAGCTTCTGCGAGCATGCGCTCTCTTCTCCGGTCAAATTCGGCACGAATTTCCTGCCATTCCTGACCGCGCAGTTGTTTTGCCCCCCAGTTGATGCGGTATAAACTGGTCAGATCAAGCAATTTAGCAACTTCCGCAAAGGGGATGTTTTCAGGTTTGTGGATATCAAAGGCTTCAACCTTTGGAATAAACGCTGCCGGGGTCACACTTGATTTCCAGGATTCAACAATTTCTACTTCAGCAGTGACCACAGGCTTTGTATCGCCACCACCTTCATGCTTGATGAAAAGGTCAGCCCGTTTTTGTGGGTCAACCAGTTGATCCATGATTGTTAGTCCGTCAAAAGCATCGTTGCAATAGAAGATGCCAGCTTTGTACCTGCCCAGATCGCCGCCTTCTTCGATTCTATCTGCAAACTGACCATTAATCGCCGCTCCCCCGATCAATATCGGTAGTTCTAACCCTCGACGCTGCAGTTCATAGGCAATCAGCGGCATTTGCTTGCTGGTTGTGACCAACATCGCGCTTAAACCAATTGCGTCCGCCTTTTCATCGATTGCACATTTAATGATCGATTCGGCTGGAGCCTGTTTGCCCAGATCGATCACTTCATAGCCGTTATTAGACAAAATTGTCTTGACCAGGTTTTTACCGATGTCATGCACATCACCGTAAACCGTTGCCAAAACCAGTTTACCTTTGCTAAGTCCTTCCTTCTTCTCAAGAAATTTCTCAAGGTGGTTCACAGCTTGCTTCATCACCTCAGCAGATTGCAAAACAAAGGGCAAAATGAGCTCACCAGTGCCAAAACGTTCGCCGACTTCTTTCATCGCAGGCAGGAGCACCTGGTTCAACACTTCTACGGCAGCCTCACCCTTTTCCAGGTCAGATTCTTCCAGAAGCAGATCAATATCGTTCTCCATGCCATTCTTCTGGCGCAAAACAATGCGGTGGTAGGTCCTTTCTCTCACACTCATACCTTCAAACGGATTGGCTTTGGCCATCCCGTCCGCCTCATTAGCGCTGTGGGTATCAAACCAGGTCACCAGGGTTTCCAGTGCATCAGGCGTACGGTTGAAAATCAGGTCTTCAGCTAACGTTCTTTCTTCGTCAGAAATCTCTCCGTACGGTCGGATATGAGCAGGATTCACAATCGCCATATCCAGCCCGCGCTCAACAGCATGATGCAGAAATACGCTGTTGATCAGTTTACGGGCAGGTTGCGAAAGCCCGAAGGAAACATTACTGACACCCAGGCAGGTATGAACACCGGGCAGTTCTTTTTTGATAGCTTCAATTCCTTTGAGTGTTTCTATCGCTGAATCGCGCCAGATTTCCTCACCAGTGGCAAGGGTGAAAGTAAGCGGGTCAAAAACCAGATCTTCAGGTCTTAATTGAAAATTCTCTGTCGCCATTTTCACCAGTCGTTGGGCTATTTCGAGCTTGTTCTGAGCCGTCTTTGCCATCCCCTGCTCATCAATGGTCAGGCACATCACAGCCGCACTGTATTCTTTAGCTAACCCGAAGACACTGCCCACTTTTTCTTCACCTGCTTCGAGGTTCGTGGAATTAATCAGGCAGCGTCCCGGAGCAGCTTGTAGAGCAGCTTCCATAACAGCTAATTCCGTTGTATCAATTATTAAGGGTACCGGTACTTCAAGGCTCAGCCGCTTAACAATCTTCTTCATCAGCTCGGCTTCATCGCTTCGTTCGGTCGTTGCAACACTAATGTCTAATCCATGCGCGCCAAAATCAAGCTGATCGCTGGCAACCTGCATAATCGCATCATAATCCTCAGCCAACAGCAATCGTTTGAACGCTTTTGAGCCCTGGGCATTCATCCGTTCACCGATGATAAACGGGGCCGGACTTTGCTTTATCTGAACAGCCTGAACCGCTGATGAAAGCATGGCTTCGCTCTCAACATCGGTTTGCTTCCGATTAACCATGCGGATTCTTTCTGCAAGTGCAGCAATGTGTTGCGGTTCACTGCCACAACAACCGCCAACAATTCGCACACCGAAAGTCTGAACATAATCACTGAGCTGCTGTGAGAATTCATCTGGAAGCATCGGGTAAATCGCCTCACCATCAACATTCAATGGCAAACCGGCATTGGGAATACAGGAGATTGGCAAGGTCGAATGAGAGGTCAGGTATTGGATAGACTCACGCATGTGCTCCGGACCGGTTGAGCAATTGAGACCGATCACATCCACACCCATCCCTTCCAGGATGGTAGTCACAGCACTGATATCTGTGCCCAGCAGCATCTTGCCGTTCACATCCAGGGTAACCTGGGCTTGAATCGGAAGCCAAATCCCCTCTTCCATAAAAGCCTGTTTGATGCCGTTGATTGCAGCTTTGACTTCGAGGATGTCATTAGAGGTTTCAATAAGCAGCAAATCGACCCCACCACGGATCAAACCGGAAGCTTGCTCACGAAAAACGTCTTTAAGCTCATCAAAGCTGATATCTGACATTTCCGGATCGTTTGTGGAAATCAGTTTTCCTGAAGGACCCATCGATCCGGCGACAAAACGTGGTTTTTCGCTTGTGGAGAATTCGTCTGCAGCCTCCCGGGCTAAAGACGCCGCCGCCTTGTTCAGTTCGAAGGCACGTTCCTGCAATCCATAATCAACTAAGGTCAGGCGGTTTGAGCGAAAACTATCGGTCTCAATAACGTCAGCCCCTGCCTCCAGAAAGGAACGATGCACCGACAAAATCGCTTCGGGTTTGGTGAGCACCAACACATCATTACATCCCACCCATTCCGGTTTGCCAAAATCTTCGTCGGTAAGGTTATTGGACTGGAGGGTCGTGCCCATCGCGCCATCAAAGATCAAAACATCGCGGTCAAGCGCTTCCAGGTACGAATTGTTTTTTTTCATTACTTCCTCCAAAGGTCCTTGCGATACAAAAAACGCCTCCTCGAGGCATCCCGCAACTATTGATTCCAGTCTCGAGTTTATCATAAGTTCCAACGAGCATCAACGAAAAAAGAATGCTTCAATCAGCTGTAAAGGGGGATTAATCATGTATAATTTCTTTATGCAAAATCCCTCACTTCAGCCTTTAAGATACTACCTGCCTGCAATCCTTGTTTTGGATTTGCTGGGCGGGGGCGGGTTATACCTGGTCATGACCAGGTCTTTACCGACTATCGGTCCACGCTGGCTGTTTTATTTTTTCCTTCTCATTCTGGTAACAGGTCTTTTTCTACCTGTCACCTGGTTCATTAATCGCCGTTTCACCTCCAACCCGCCAGCCGGACAAAACGTGATCATTCGCCAGGCTGTCTGGTTTGGTGTTTTTGCTGCATTGCTCAGCTGGCTGCAAATTGGTCGCGTGCTCACTTTTCCCCTCGGCATCATTATGGGCGTTGCCTTGATTCTGGTCGAATTCCTCATCCGCACCTGGGAACGCAGCCGCTGGAAGCCTTCTCA
>Ga0123334_1001367_pt1 | contig 30833 bp, 30 predicted proteins | sample BiotimSIPDNA_FD_89706 | JGI IMG/M metagenome (GOLD analysis project Ga0123334, IMG submission 89706) | Anaerobic biogas reactor microbial communites from Washington, USA - Biogas_R1 time_0 SIP DNA | ecosystem: Engineered > Bioreactor > Anaerobic > Unclassified | place: Washington, USA...
CCATCTGGATGAAGGTGCCTCCTACCTCAGGCAGGCATTTGGACATGTGTTCAGCGATCTCTGTTGCAGGGGTGATGGGATACCCGCCAAAAAATTTGCAGCCTGCTGCCAACGCCCCCTCGGCGCATGCCTCATCGCCTGTTATATAATGTTCGCCTGTTATAACTGCTGGTCTCATATTTTCTCGTAATTAAAGTTTGGATATAGTATGCACCTCTGAAAAAATGGCAAACTCCGGGCAGATAATCTCGCAATAATGGCAGTTTACACACTCATTCGGATTCTGGGCCACAGGGAGGTGGTACCCCTTTTTATTAAATCCCTTTGAAAAGGCCAATACGGATCGCGGACAGAATTCTATGCAATACCCGCAGCCTTTGCACCGCTCTTCAATAATGACCACCCTTCCTTTTGCAATTTTAATAACATCGGTGTCATATGGTTCACCCAAGAATTTCATGTCTTATTCCTTCACACCTTTAAATTATCCCGGAGCCTTAAAATTGATGCCCTGGATATATTAATTTGAATACGCAAATATATTAATCTAACAGTAAAATCAATATATTTCATCATGCATGATAATTCTTTTTGGGATACCCATAAGGTTTCGCGTCGTATAATAACACTTGTATTTAAGGCTATGATTTATTCCAGGAAATCTCTTCTTGAATAACACTTATGACTATGGCAAATTGTAATGGAGCGGTCAGCCATTAGCTTAATCCAGAAATGGATAAGTGAATTGTTAAGTTGACCGGAAATAGCTTAATCATTGATGTCAGGTTTTAATAATTATACATAAAAATTTACCTGGGTAAAGATATGGATTCGGAAATATTCGGTTTTGAGTCTTTGGAGTTTAGCCTGTACACCAAAGACTCACAAATAAACAGGCTTGGTTGCTTTTCTGAAAGGGTAATCCCTGCTGAGACATTTATTGTGGAATATAAAGGAGATATAATCTCAGATGAAGATGCATATAAACGTGAATCAGATCCTTCACGGCCAGGCATATACACATTCTGGATAAACGACAACATCGTAATTGATGGCTTAGGAAACGGGAACATTGCAAAGTATATTAATCATTCCTGTGATCCGAATTGTTATTATACCTTTGAAGGAAACCGGGTGTTGATTTTTGCATTGAAGGATATATACCAAAATGAAGAGTTGACCATTGACTATAGTTACGAATCTGAAGGTGAAAAGATTACCTGCTCATGTGGTTCAGAAAAATGCCGGGGATTTATTAACTCTGACGAATAAAACGGTATACTATTGATTGCTACCAAAAAGGCAAGATTGTGTGAAGCTATATTAACAGTGTTTTAATAATGGGCGAAAAAAGTAAAAGGGCTAATGCTATAAGGTTATTAGGTTTAATGGTTTAAACCTTATAACCTGTGTTGTCCCGCTTTATTTGGCCGGAGTAATCTATGAAATACTTTAGGTATTGGGTGAAAGAATCATTCCAGATTCATGTTAACGGCAAATTGCAAGAAATCAGTATTTTATCTGGTTCAAATGAATCCAGGGAGGATGCACATAAAGAAGCAGAAGCCAAGGCTCGAAAAATCGAAGAACGAATTAAGAATAGGAGCGTAAAAGAGGATTATGAAGTCGCCATTAAAGAACATGTACATGAAATAATTAATGATTCTAATATTATTTCAATATGTAGATACGGGGCAAAGATTCTAAATACGACCCAGTACACTATTTTGGATTTGGATGACTATCGGTTCGAGTTTTTTGATCTATTTGGCCGGCTGAGGAAGATGTCTAAAAAGGAAAGAATCGTTTATAAGTTCGAGCGAGATGTGTCAAAATTTTCAAAGCTTGGCAAGGATTTCCGTATATACGAAACAACCAAAGGAATACGCGTGATCGGCAAACAATATGTTGTACCATCAGGAAAGGAATATACATCGATGATGCGTAGACTATTTGTCGATTGGGTCTATATTGAGCTGTCAAAAAAGCAAAATTGTTACAGAGCCAGACTCACACCCAAACCGTATCGGATAAAAACAGATACAATAAAAATAAGAAGCCCACTCGATTGTGAATCAAGCAACTATCATGATTGGGCTGAAAAATATGAGGCTGCCTCACAAAAATATAGCGTGGTCAAATTGTTAAAAACTATCGGAAGAGACTTTTCACATGAAGCGATTATCAAATTACATGACCAAACCTGTAACGAGAGCATGCATGGCAGGCTCGCATAAAAAAATATAAATAAAAAAGCGGCCAACATTTTCATCAAGCTGGCTTTGCGAAAAACCCGCCAAGCCGCTTATACAAGGTTACATTCTTTCAAGGTTTACTAAATCATGAACCCTGTAACACACCTACTCACTGGTTGGGCTTTGGCCGGGTCATTCAGGATAAACCGCCTTGAACGGGCCATTGTGACAATTGCAGGCATTATCCCGGATATTGATGGTGCAGGCATTATATATGATTATCTTTCTGCCGGCCCCGGTTTTCAGCCCTGGCTATATTGGAAATATCACCATGTCCTCGGTCACAACATTGGTTTTTGCCTTTTATTATGTCTCATAACATTCTCTTTTACAAAACGCAGGCTGATAACCAGCCTTCTGGTTTTTATAAGTTTTCATATCCACCTGCTTTTCGACATTGCTGGGTCAAGGGGGCCGGATGGATACCAGTGGCCCATCCCTTACCTCAATCCATTTTCAGATGCATGGCAACTTGTCTGGCAGGGGCAGTGGGGGTTGAATAGCTGGCAGAATATTGTTGTAACATTAATTGAATTGCTGATAATGCTGTACATCGCCTGGAGAAAAGGTATATCTCCGCTGGAGATGGTATCAGTAAAGGCCAACAATGCATTTGTTAACTCTTTGAGAAAACGATTTAAAAATCCGCATGATATAAAAGAAAAAAATAATTGATCCGCATATTTGGAGTAGGAACCACAAGAAGTTTAAGGGCTCACTGGGAAATGAAAGAAAAAAATCTTAACAGGGGACAGGCTTACTGAGGCTGACATCATGGGAGTAATAAGCCTCATATGGGCAAGGAAGCTGATTCCCCATGGGGTAATTATCCCTGAGACGTGCCTTGAATATACAGATACCCTGATGGAAAGGCCGCAATTTAAATAGGATGGAAAGAAAATTATGACTAACAGCATAATTAATATCAGTCTCCATATGGAGGTTGATATATAAGCATCGATTCACTCGGCCTACCTGACTCTATTACGACATCAATATTACATGTTGACAAATATCTCATTATGAGATAATTATTTGTCATGCATATAATCACTCGAAAAAGGATATTTGAGTTTTCTAAAAAGCATCCTGATTGTTCCTCTGCCCTTGAATCCTGGTACAGGATAGTTAAAAGGACTAATTTCAATTCTTTCGTTGAACTCCGAAACACTTTTCCGAGTGCGGACAATGTTGGGAATTTAACAGTTTTTAATATAGGCGGGAATAAAGCCCGTTTGATTGCAGCTATACATTATAACACTCATCGGATTTATATCCGGCATATTCTTACTCATAAAGAATATGATCGAGGGAATTGGAGGAAATGATGAATACCCAGCTTAAAAAAATTGCAGAAGTCTGGCCTGATATTCAACCAGTATTTTCTGTGCCACATAATAAGGAAGAGTATGAAAGGATGGTAACGCTTCTTGATAGCATCATAGACGAAGTGGGGAATAATGAGAACCATCCATTAACCTCTCTTATGGAGACGATTGGAAGCCTTATTGAAGTATATGAGTCAAACCATGTTGATGAGATAGAAGGAAATCCCTGTGATACCCTGAATTACTTAATGGAGGAGCATGGCCTCAAACAATCTGACCTGCCTGAAATAGGGTCACAGGGTGTTATATCTGAAATATTATCAGGCAAACGGCAACTAAACGTCCGCCAGATAAAATCATTAAGCACACGCTTCAATGTGTCTCCGGCAGTTTTAATTTAGCTTCTAATCTATAGGTTTAAGTAATGGCAGAGGTTCCCACGATATGAACGGAGTGATTCTGCGTTTATATATTCCCAGGTCGTCGTAATATATTACATCATAGACATGTTTATCTTCCTTGAAGTACTGGTTTGCCCTGTGCAGTGATTCATAACAGGGTATGATACCGATGTTGTCCTGAGCGAGCAATCTCATACGAATACCTTCCGGGTCAGATATGGAGATAGGCAACGATGCATCATAAATGGCTAAAAACATCTTGATTGTTTCTTTTAATCTGCCGAGGGATCCCCCACGAAGTTCAATGACAAATCCTTCCTTCCTGGAAAAATGCGGACGAAACACACTAAGGTCTATATGGGTAGTATTTCCACCCCGTTTGATCTCCCATGGATGCCCGTCGCTTGTCTTTTTTGCATGCTTTCCATCAATCCAGTCTGCAAATTCCTGGTAGGAATCTTCATTAATATCAAGAAGCCCTTCATGCCTTCCATCAGCATATCGTTTGTACATCTCCCTGCCAGATAAATTTACATCGACATGATCATCCTTTCGCTTTCCGGCGATATAGGCAATCCTGCAATAGTCAAAGTATTCTTTTGCAGTCATGTTTTCGCGGATAAAGTTTTTATCTTTATGAAAATATCCCTCTTCCACTAGCCGGATAAATCTTCGGCTATCTGTTTTACCCAGATCCTTATCAAGTTTATAGAAGTCAGAAAAAGAGGCTTTTATGAGCGAGTTCTGCACAACACCATAACGGCGATTGAGTGGATATTGCTCCTGTACCTGTCTGTTCGCTTTTATCCAGTTTTTTTTGACCTTTTTTAACCATGAAACCGCCGAGGTTACTATTGGCCCCCAGACGCGCGACGGATCATCACTGCCATCTTTGTAGGACGAACCCCCAAAGGAGTCTGTCACCTGCACACCCTTTCCCGGGGAAACCTCCAAAGGGCAGTTATTTCCATCTATATGATATAGGTAGTAAATTTTATTATAGTAAACAACCTTGAGATGATGCCATTGGGATTTGTTGTCTGGAAAAATCAAATCCCATATTCTGTCAGTGCCTGAAATATTGTAATCGTAGTCTTTTAAGATCTTCACACAGTTATATATAGCTTCTTCAAATTTCATTGTTTTTTCCATACATCATTATTCAATCTTGGAGAAATTTATCAAGTTCAGATTCATTCATTTGGGGTACATTATGTTTTTTCGCCAAAGACTCTGAAAACTGATAAAAATTTTTCCGATAATCTTTATCTTTGACAATCTCCTTTATTAGAGCCATCTTTTTTTCAAATGCCAATTGGCAAACCAGTTCTTTGATCTGGTTATAATTAACATCAATATTTTTTATTCTTGCTATATACATTCCTATGGCTTCCTTTTCCACTAACCCGGCCTACCTGACCAATGCCGGCGAACCACATAAGGTTGGTTCTGCATAATAGTATCCTATCATGTTGAAAGCCAGATTGGGAGCTTAATACTCCTCCTCCTCATCATCATACTCTTCGTCATCAGTAATATATTCCCACATTTCATTTTGATGCAGCCAGATTGGATCAGCATTTCTTATAATGAATTCATCAACATCCATTCCATCAATTGTCGGTGGGCGTTTTACCCGCTTCTGTTTTCCATTTATGAATATGGTTTCATATTCTTTTTTCCGCCTCTTCTTCGCAGCATTTTCGGCGGCAGTAAGTTTTCGTTTACGTTTTGCCATTATTTATATTCTCTATTCACTCCCAATATTTCGGCTAAGAGGCAGTCTGTAGGCCGGGTTAAGCGAAGCAACCCGACTTTATTCCAATCAAATTTTACTCAACACTTCATCTCAGTTTTAAAAGAATCATTTTACTTTTCAGCCATCATTTTAAGTGATGTCTGATTATTAACCCAACCTTCTACATGACTGGCTCGGCGAGCTTTTTGCCAAATCTGGTTGATTAGCGGCTAGGCGCATTCTTTCCAATGCTTCATATATAAAGAACCAAATTCTACGATTGCCAAGCCATCACATAACAACTGTGGATGGAATAATACTGGTCTAGGCGGTTCTTCCTTATATGAATGCAGAAAAACAAAAGAAGGCCTCCCAATATTTTCTTGTTCTTCATCAATTGCATCAAATTTATCGAATTCCATGGTTTTAATTAATTTCATTTTTTCACTTTCAAGTTGATTGTAACGGTCACCTTCTTCTTTCGTCATTTCGGATGGGGGAATATAAAGTGGGATTCTATGGGCTAACGCATCACGATATGATTTTAAATATTTTTCATGCCAGTTGGTAATTGTTTCAGAAGCAAGATATTCACGAAGCGGTAGTGGGAGATGTTTGCTTGTGCTCTTTCGGAACAAACCTACACCATGTTTCCCACCCACTATTTGTAACAAATCATGGTGATAAATAAAAGCCCAAGCCCAATTATCAAAAATTCCAAAAAGGTTCATTACATACGCATGGAGATTAATCTGGACATCATAGAGTGTGTCATTTTGGAGTGGCTTTTTTGTGCCCAAGGGAAAATCATTGAAAATGTTTTTTAAACATTTATTTATTATTTTCAACCTTCGCCCCGCACCATGTAATAGGTGCTCTTTAACACCCACATGGCCTGTTTCTTGACCAGCCATTACTGTTTGTAATATAAGGATTTGAAGGCTTTGACACACTTTTTTGTATTGTTCATTAAATTGTCTAATCTGATAATCTGAGTATGCCATGCAAATTTACTCTCTTTGCGCCTAACTCTTCCCCTTACTGCGGGGTTCGGTGTGCATTAAGGGCCGGGGCGCTTTATCGCCCGGTCACTGTAGCTGCGCTTGTTAGCGATTTCAAGTAATTACATAAATTGTTTGCTGTAATTATATATTGTTCGGTACTTGTATTTGATATTTCAATTTCTGATGCATGAACTGCGTCATTTCTAAGTGCACGAAGGTCATGCAACAAGACCGCTATGGGGCCACTTATGATTTCTGCTTTTCTAAACTGGTCTATAAACCTTTTTATATTTCCCTGCTTTATATCTTGTAGATTCATTCGTTTTGCGGCTTCTTTCAATTCATATTCCACTGAACGCCATGCTTCCATTATAGCAGCACGGGGTGATATATCTGCTATTTCTCTTAAAGCAGTAATAGGAACTATGGTGTGCTCGATAAGCTTTTCAGATTCCAAAGGCAAGATAGCTTCAGCGCGTTTTTCCAACTCTCCGAACTCTAAGTTTAAGTCCTTATATTGAAATTTTTTGATTTGAGGAAGTAATTTTCCTAAAGGTTTCCTCAGAATTATTACCGCAATTATTACCGTTATTGGCCAAGCTAAGTTTCCTATAAGGCTAGATATAAATGTGAGCCAGTCCATATTCCCTCTTTTATTTAATCGCTAACATTGATTATATAGTTACTGTCTATTTACTAAGCCCAATAAACCTTGCTTAATATACAATACATTTTTTGATTTGATTAACTGTTTATCCTGCTATATGGGCAAATAAAAAAACTGCCTATAATAAAATTTCTCATTTTAAACTACAGCTCTCACTTTTTCGGTGCTGGCATTTCACAGCCATTCGGGCAGACTGTTAAAGTGTGCACATAACGCACCTTTCCATTTTCCACCCTGAATATATGTGAGTCAGGCCAGCCATCCTTGGCGCCAAAATCCGCAAGACCTATAACCGTACCCATATCAACATCCACAATAAACCTGCGGTTTGAAATCTCAACACTCCCTTCAAGGGGCGGGCCGCCTGTGCAGGATGCATCCGGTTTATCATCAGGGTTTGTATATATGCCCCCTTCGAGCCTTGCGCAGGGTATATTCCATGGCACATCATCTGCGGTAGAAAAGTCTTTGAATACATCGAAATAGGCGTTTGCCACACGGATAAGTGTCTCACGGCTGCTTCTCATTTGAGGGGCAAGGATATCCCATTTTTCTTTTGGGGAATATTTCAGGTAATTGGCCGCATTAAAGAGCCAGTCATTTTCCCCAGCTTTAATTTCATTTGCCTGAATAAAAAAACCTGTTAAGAGTAACGCAAGAACCACCAGTTTACGAGACATAGGCCCTCCGATCTTTTATATTGGTTAACATGTTTGATGAGAAAGATGACAGAGCATAGGACTCACTGTCCTGTGAGTCAAGAAATTATTAGTATGCAGGTCTCACAGTTTGACAAAAAATAAAATAATCAGCATAAAAAATTATTACCTAAAAACAATAAAATGGATTAATATCATGCATATTTTAGTTACCGGAGCTGAATAAATTGGAATCTGAAACCTTCTCTATTGAGATGAACGTAAGGGATTATGAATGTGACATGCAGGGGATTGTTAATAACTCTGTTTACCAGAACTACCTTGAACACGCACGGCATGAATACCTCAGGTCAATTGGTATTGATTTTAAAATGTATGCTGAAAAACGCATAAACCTGGTGGTAATAAGAATAGAGCTGGACTATAAACACCCCCTCACCAGCGGAGACAGATTTCTTGTCACAGTGGATATAAAAAAGGAATCCAGGATAAAATTTGCATTTTTTCAGGATATATACCTGCTCCCTGATAAAAAACCTGTATTATACGGCAAGGTAATCGGGGTGGCTGTTAATTCTCAGGGAAGGCCCCATATACCTGATGAATTTAAAGACATATTTGCTTTATAATAAGGCCATATGCATTTTTATCTTCAGATAAATCTAACCTTTAATGGAGGAAAAGAATGCCGCTTATAAATTGGGAAGAGAGCCTAAGTGTAAAGGTTTCTGAAATAGATAATCAGCATAAAAAACTTGTCGGGCTCATTAACACACTTCATGATGCCATGAAGGAGCGAAAAGCAAATGAGGCCCTGGGAGGAATAATAGACGAGCTTGTTAATTATGCACTTAACCATTTTCAGACTGAGGAAAGGTATTTTGATAAGTTCGGTTATTTAAAAGCTACTGCACATAAAAAAGAGCACAAGGATTTTATAAACAGGGTTGCTGCCTTCAAGGATGATTTTGCCAGAAACAGGATAATGTTATCTATGGAGATAATGGAGTTTTTAAAGGGCTGGCTCATAAACCATATAAAGAAGGTGGACATGGCCTATTCGGATTTTTTTATCGAAAATGGTTTGAAATAATCTCTTTCAGCAGAGGCTAAATTACATATTTTCATTTCTTTCCAGAGGATTGACAGCATCATTGTTTTTTTGCTAATGTGCCCCAATATTTTCCCCGGAGTGATAAAACAGTCACCCCGGGAATTTTTTTATACCAAGGAGGATTATTAATGTCCGATGAGACTAGAATGGACCCAGAAATGCTTTCCATGGTGCTTGACACCATAAATAAACTTGAAAAAGAGAAGATTACCCTTGAAACAAAGCTTGAGATGGATAAGGAGGGTGAATTTCCTAAAGAGCTGATAAATTTTATGCTGAGCCCGGAGGTAGCCCTGCATCTTATCTTTATCCCCGCAGAATATGGCGGACTCGGCGCAGGGGCTATGGATATAGCTATTGTCTCAGAGAGGCTCGCCAAAATGGACCTTGCGATTGCCACATCATTCTTGGCAATATGCCTTGGCACAGACCCCATAAGGGTTGGATCAACGCCTGAGCAAAAGGCAAAATATATAGGCCGTATAGCAGAAGAGGGGCTTATTGTAGCTTACGGCGTAACAGAACCCGATGCAGGCAGCAATGTTCAGGCCCTCAAAACAAAGGCCGAGAGGGTGCTTGATGAAAAGGGTGAGATAAAAGGTTACATACTAAATGGCCAGAAACAGTTTATCACAAACGGCGGTGTAGCGCAGATATACACCATACTGGCAGAAACACCCGGCGGCCCCACATTCTTTATAGCAGAGGCAGGCGACAAGGGTTTAATCCCCGGAAAACATGAAGACAAACATGGCATCAGGGCATCTGATACCTGCCCTCTTACACTTGAAGATCTCTATATACCAAAAGAAAACCTGATAGGTGGTGTTGAGGGCCAGGGTCTCAAGCTTTCAAACGAGGTTTTCGGCTATACCCGGCTCATGGTGGCCACATTCGGCCTTGGCGGCGGCATGGCAGCCCTTGAAAAGACCATAGCATATGCCAAAGACAGGGTCCAGTTCGGCAGCCCTTTAATTGAAATTGAGGGTTATACACACAGGCTTCTTGTCCCGAATGCTGTAAGGCTTGAGGCCGCCAGGGCATATATCGAAGAGGTGGCAACAAGGCTGGATACAGATGAAAAGGATCTCCAGGTAGAGGGATCAATCGCCAAATATTTTGCTACCGAGGCCGGTGATGCAATGGCCAATGATGCTATCCAGGCACTTGGCGGATATGGCTACATCAGGGAGTATGAAGTAGAAAAGATTAAAAGGGATATAAAGATCTGCTGTATCTATGAAGGCACAAGCGAGATCCAGAGGCGGCTTATCTCCATGTTCCGTCTTCAGGCAACAGTACGTTCAAAGGGCGACTTCTATAAAAGTATGGCCGACAAAGTCTCAATGCTCCCGGAAGATACCTGCGGCCCGACACTGGCAAATTCCATAAACCTCACGAATGATGTAATACTTGCAGCAAGAAAGAACAAACTCACCAAATCACAGTATGTAATGTTCCTGCTTGCGGACATGATGACATGGACAGAGGTTGCAAAGGCTATCTGCATAAAGGCTGCTAATTATGCCGGAAAAGATAAATCTCCTGAATACATGAAGGCCGCGGCAAGACTTTTTGTGCGGGAAGCAGTGGAAAAGGTTTACATAAACGGGCTGAAAATCTGCCAGGGATGCGATACACCTGTTGATGAGCTTTCAGAGAAACTTTCAGCCATGAACATGGCCTCAGTTATGAAAGCCACCCTCAAAGACATGGATTTCGTTGCAGAAGAGCTTAAAAAATAATAACTAAAAAGGGGCACTGTAAACTCAGTGCCCCTTTTATAGTTTATACTTCCGTACTATATCGTAATTATGGTAAAGTCAGCAAACAGTTAACCCTCAAAAGGCTTTATTATGTCACAACTATCCAAAGGCAACCTGGAAAACAGATCATCTATTACACTTCCCTCCTCGAAGGCTTTTCTTTCTCCGGCGATCTCCTTTGCAGAGAAAACAGCCATCGCCCTGGGCCTGGACAACAGGGAAGCAATGGCCGTAACCCTTGCGATAGAAGAAATTTTTACCTACCTGTGCGGAATAACATTTGAAAATCAGGTTATTGAAATTATTTTTTCAGGCAGGGGTCATTATATAGCCATCGAGATTGTTTTTTCAGCAGAGAAATTGAACATAAGGGCATTCAATATTACATCTGCCATATCCCCTGATGACGAAACTGAAATGGAGGAAATGGGGCTTCTCATAGCCTCCAGGTTTGTCGACCGCCTTAGAGTCAATTACAGCGAGGACAAAAAATACAGAATGCTGCTGATAAAGGAAAAGGCATATCCAGACTCGGCCGAAGAACCGGTACCATCAGTCGGCAACCTTGATAATTTTGAAATAAGGACCCCAAACCCGGAGGAATTGAAACTTTTAAGCAGGCATATTCAATACCACTATAGAGATGCATTCTTTCCCTCTGCCCTTCACTATCCTGGCAAGCTGGTCGACATGGTTAATGGCGGAGAATATGCCGCTATGATTGCTTCCGATTCAAAGGGACATATAGGAGGCGGAATAATATGGCACTATTCTGAGGGCAAAACAGTTGAATGCTGGGGACCCTATGTCTTTGATCACAATCCCGGCTTGGGCCTTGCCGGCCGTCTTCTGGAGGATTGTATCGCGGCCGTTGCAAAGACACCTGCAATCAGCCTTTTGAACCGCTATCCGGTGGAAGAATTTTCTGGAGATTACTTTGAACTGCTCGGAACCCTTGAAATTGCTGACAGCAGTGGCAATACCCGCGAAATTCCATCATGGTACAGACAGTTGAATGAGGATTTGGGAGCCTCCATATGGGCACCTTCAGAAATTGAACATTATCTTCGTTTAGAATACGATAGGCTTTTCCTGCCGCGGGAGATAAGGCTGGTCAGGTATGATGGTGAATCCGACAATCTTTTCTCTGTCCTGTCGGTTGATTTTGACAGATCCAGTGACAGCGCAACAATGCACCCGGTGCAGGCGGGAAGGGACATTGCGGAAAACCTGAGGAATCATCTGCAGCTGTTTATGAAAGAATCAGTTAACAATCTGTTCTTTGAAATGGACCTGGGTATTTACTGGCACTCCTATTTCGCTCCCGCACTGGTTTCAGAAGGCTTTATTCCGCGTCTGATTCTCCCCTATGGGGGAAAGGGCGATATAGTTGTCTTTCAAAGAGGGGGTATCCCTGAATGACCTTTTCTGCGCTGGAGCGTCTTATTCCGGATTACATAAGGCGTTTCGAAGCCTATATCCCCAGTAAACCGGATGACGAGCTTAAAAAACTCTATGGCTGCAATCGTATTTTCAGGCTGAACAACAATGAAAACCCGCTCGGACCGCCTATCGAGGCTCAAAGGATAATTTCCGGCTTTCCGCCCGTAAAGGCATCCATATACCCCAGCGGGGATGTCTATTACCTGCGGCAGAAACTTGCCGATCTGACCGGACTGCACCCGGATCAGTTTCTTGTGGGGAACGGAGCAAACGAAGTAATAGCATTTGTTATTAAGGCCTTCTGCCGTGAAGGCGACAATATCATAACAGCAGACAAGACCTTTGCGGTCTATGAATGGGTTGCCGAATTTTCAGGATTCGAGGCAAGACTAGCACCCCTGATAAATTTCGAATTTGATGATGAAAAAATGCTCTCCATGGTAGATGAGCGGACAAAGATTCTCTTTATCTGCAACCCTAATAATCCCACCGGCACCTACTGGTCTCTGGACAAATTGTCCCGCTTTATGGACCGGATCAACGGAAGCCGCATTGTGGTTATTGATGAGGCCTACTTTGAGTTTGTTGAGAAAGAGGATTTTCCGGATGGAATAAAGCTTATCAAGAGATACCCAAATCTGGTTGTCTTCAGGACCATGTCCAAGATGTACGGCCTTGCAGGACTCAGAATAGGCTACCTGGCCGGAGACAGGGAAGTTGTGGATGTAATAAGAAGGACATGCGTTGTCTATTCCGTAAACACGGTTGCGCAGGAGGCGGCATGTGCGGCCATTATGGATACAGGCCATATAGAAAAAACCCGTGAGATGGTAAAAAGGGGCAGGGATTTCCTCGAAAAGGAGCTTTCACTACTCAAACTCCCATTTGTGAGCAATGAAGGGAATTATATAATGGTAAAGCTCCCCATGAGTGACAGCCTTGCCTATAGAAAATTGATGAAACACGGGATTATGGTGCGCACCATGACAGGCTTTCGTTTTCCGAATTACATTCGAGTGACTGTTTCACACATGGAATATCTCGAGGCATTTATAGAAAGGCTCTCCACTGTCATTAACAGGGAAAAATAATATGGACAACAGGAAAAACATTATACCCCGAATAGGTGTTACCTTTCCCCGCCAGGACGCCTGCAGCAAGGTTATGGGAAGGGAAAAGTTCTCCTCTGACTTCTACTCATCCGATATGCTTTATGCAGGAGTGAAAAGGGCCGGCATACCCCACGGCCGTATCAGAAATATCAGCACAGAAAGCGCCCTTTCAACAGAAGGGGTTATAGCAGTGCTCACATTCAAAGACATTACAGGATCAAACAGGCAGGGTGTGATCAGGAAGGATCAGCCTGTTCTGGCGGATGACAGGGTAAGGCACTGCGGAGATGCAGTTGCCCTTGTAATTGCTGAAAGCCCTGAATCTCTCAAACAGGGGATAGATTCTGTAACAGTTGATTATGAACCCCTTGAAGCAATCTTCAGCACTGAACGTGCGCTTGAGGATGGAGCAGTAATCATTCATGATGATAACCCCACCGGCAACCTTCTTCTAAAGGGTTCCCTTGAGAGGGGAAATATCACCAGGGGTTTTGAGGAATGCAATCATATTGTTAAAGGCAGTTTTTACGTGCCCATGCAGGAACATGCATACCTTGAGACAGAGGCTGGATGGGCTATTATGAAGGATGACGGCAGGGTATATATTACTGCGGCCACTCAGACACCATTTCGTGACCGGATGGAAATAGCTCATGCTACAGGCATTGAAATGGAAAGGGTCGCAATAAAGGCGCCATTCTGCGGCGGCGCCTTTGGCGGAAAAGACGGAATAAGCGTTCAGAGCCTTCTCTGCCTTGCTGCACTTAAATGCCCCGGCAGACCTGTAAAGATGTGGTGGAGCAGGGAAGAAAGTTTTCTTGCCAGTCCGAAGAGACATTCGGCCATGCTTGAGTATCGCCTTGGGGCAAAATCCGATGGGACACTTCACGCCCTTGAGGCAGAAATCACCTATGACACAGGGCCATATGACCATCTTGGCGGGGCAGTCATGGCTCTCGGCCTGGAACATGCCGGAGGGCCCTACCGGATTTCAAATACATCCCTGAAGACCAGGGCAGTCTATACAAACAATCCCCTGGGCGGCGCCTTTCGCGCCTTTGGTGTGGCTCAGGTTGCCGCTGCCGTAGAGCAGATGATAGATATGCTGTCAACGGATACAGGTATCTCCCCCCTGAAGATCAGGGAGATCAACTGTGTCAGAAAAGGGGACATCAATTCGGCAGGCATGACCATTGTAACGAGCACTGGAATTTCAGACTGCCTTGAAAGAATAAAAAGCGATCCCATGTACAGGCAAAGCAAAACCTGGAAATCAAACGCCTCTCTATTCAAAAAACGCGGAGTGGGCCTGGCGGCAGTTATGCAGGGAATGGGTTACGGCCCGGTTGTCCCGGATGTTGCTCATGCAAAGATAGAGCTCTTAAAAGATGGGATTATCCGCATATATTCTGGAGTAACGGATATGGGGCAGGGTAATTCAAGCACATATGTACAGATCGCAGGAGAGATGCTGAATCAGGGAGCAGAACAGTTTGAACTGCTTCAGCCTGACACGGACAAAAGCCTGCCGTCAGGATCCGCCACTGCAAGCCGGACTACCTATACCTTTGGAAATGCACTAATCGGGGCATGTGAAATCTTCAGGGAAAGGCTTCTGGTCCGGGCTGCAGACATGCTTATGGTGACGGGACAGGAGATGGCCATTCTGCCCGGGCGTGTCAGGCATCTCCCATCGGGAAGGGAACTGGGCCTTGCCCAACTTGCCTCATTTCTTTCTGACTCTGAAAGATGCGTTTCACACCGTTTTCGAATGCCTGTATCTGAAGACAGACCCACCGGTGATGAAATGCTGAGATTACACGGTATACCTCATGCCATTTTCTCCTATGCCGCCCATCTGGCATTTGTAGAGGTGGATCTGCTTACAGGAGGGGTTGAGGTTTTGAAATATCTTGCTGTTACCGACTGCGGACGCATTATCAATCCCCAGCTCTATGAACAGCAGATACAGGGAGGAATTTCTCAGGCCATGGGATATGCCCTGAGCGAAGAATTCCTCTCAAATGAGGGGGTGGTTCGATCCGCTGATTTTTCCACCTACATAATCCCCACATCCCTGGACATTCCGGATATGGTATCCCTTCCCGTTGAAATACCCGAGAGCACCGGGCCCTTGGGGCTGAAGGGTGTCGGTGAAATATCAACAAACGGCCCCCTTCCGGCCATAGCAAACGCGGTTTATGATGCTGTGGGTGAGAGAATCTTCCAGTCGCCCCTGACTTCCGAAAGGGTACTGACAGCCATTGAATCTTCGAAAAGAAATGGAGATGCATGATGAATATAAAGTTTCAACTGAATAACAGACCAATCACAGTTAATGTACCACCCGACAGAAGGGTTATAGACCTGCTGCGTGATGACCTTGGACTGACCGGTACAAAGGAGGGATGCGGATCAGGAGAATGCGGTGCCTGCTCGATTCTTGTGAACGGGACCACCAGGCTCTCGTGCCTGATGCTCGCGCCGCAGCTTAACGGGTGTATTGTAGAAACCATAGAGGGCCTCACCCATGGTGATGATATGAATCACCTGCAGGAAGCATTCGTAAAACACGGCGCAGTTCAATGCGGGTTCTGCACACCCGGGATGATTATTACTGCAACAGACCTGTTAAGAAAGAACCCTCACCCATCCAGGGATGAAATCCGGCAGGGAATAAGCGGAAACCTGTGCAGGTGTACTGGTTATCAGAAAATTGTGGATGCCATAGATGCAGCAGCAGAAAACAGCGATGATGAGGCAGTAAGATGACAAAGGTGATGTTACCCGAAACACTTGATGAGTTATGGCCGATCCTTGAAAATGAGCCTGAAACCGCCATCTATGCCGGGGGGACCGATTTTCTGGTAAAACGGCGCAAAGGATTATGCGGCCACGGGCCATTAGCCTGCCTGGAAAGGATCGGAGAACTGAGAGGGATAGAGGAAGACGCTAGGCATGTTAATATAGGGGCCTGCGCCACCTTTTCCGAGATCCTTGCCAGCGCTCCTGTGCGGAATCACTTTCCCCTGCTCATAAAGGCCCTTAGTGTCCTGGGGTCCCCTCATATAAGAAATATGGGCACCATAGGGGGCAATATCGCCACTGCATCACCTGCCGGTGACAGCCTTGCGCCGCTTTACGTGCTGGGCGCTGAGATAAAACTTGTCACCAGTGAATCATTCAGGCTGGTTCCCGTAAAGGATCTTATAAAGGGGCCGGGACAAACAGATATCAGGCCAAAGGAGATCATTTCCGGTGTTGTACTGAAAAAGAGCGGGGCCTATAATTTACACCATTATGAAAAAATCGGCCGAAGAAAGGCGCTTTCCATAGCCATAGTCAGCCTTGCCGCTCTCATGAAGATCGATGAAAACAGTATTATCAAAGAGGCGCACTTTGCCTGGGGCAGTGTTGCGCCGACTGTTTTTTATTCCCCTGAGGCGGAGAAGGCGGTAAAGGACAGGCCTTTTACCATGCAGGTTCTCAAAGATGCGGCTGACATTATTCGAAGGGATGTTCAGCCCATAGATGATATTCGCGCCTCTGCCGGTTACCGCAGGTCTGCTGCTGCAAACATACTTTTCAGACTATTACAGGCATCTTCAGATTTTTCTCATGGCTCACATGATATAGAGGTATCTGGTAAATGAGATCCCTGCCTTTTCTTAAACCGCTGGACATGGGAAAAGGCAGGGTTTCCTCCACCCTGTTTATGCTTGCTGTTCCCACAATGATATCCCTCTTTTTTCAGAACCTGTACAGCCTTGTGGATATCATGTTTGTTTCATGGGTAGGCACAACACCCCTTGCGGCCCTTTCTCTTTCTGTTCCTGTTTTTTACCTGGCACTCGCACTGGTAAGGGGAATAGGCCTGGGGACTACCACCCTGATGAGCTCAGCGCGCGGTGAGGGTGACGAGAAAAAGGCCGATTCTCTGGCCGAGGCATCTCTTCCTTTGATGCTGCTGATACTCTGCCCTCTGCTTATTCTCACTCTTCCCGGTCCATGCAAATACATATTTTCCCTTCTCGGGGCGAAGGGAGAAGTGCTTTTAACGGTCCACGATTACGCCCTCTGGCTCTCACTGAGTTTTCCTGTAATGGGGTATGCCATGCTGTGCGAGTCCATACTTATGAGTCATGGTGATTCCGTTACACCCATGAAGGGCATGGTACTGGGTAACATTTTGAATCTTATACTCGATCCGGTTCTCATCTTTAGTGCCAACATGGGAGTCGAAGGCGCATCTCTGGCATCTCTTATCGGGTGGATATTTACTGCTTATTATCTGAGAAGAAAACTCATCACATACGGATACTCGGTTCCGGTTGTTAAAAAAACCGGGGATATGATAAAGCAGTGGAGGCGTATATGGGGAATAGGTTATGTTATTACCCTCTCCATGATTGTAGTAACCTTTTCAGTGGGGGCCATGAACTGGTTTCTTGCCCGTGAAGGAGCGGCTGCAATAGGGGCATGGAACCTTATGAGCAGGGTGGAACTGATGATAGTTCTTCCCTTTATGGGAATAAGTCACTCCCTTGTGCCATTTGTCGGATTCAATTTCGGAAGACGTAATAAAGAACGTATCATTGCGGCTGTAAAGACATCACTCTGTATCGAATTATCCGGAATGGCGGTTTTTTCACTGCTGTTTATCTATTTTTCAAAAGAGATCATAGGATTATTCAACCCGGGGCAGGATGTCCTGCAATGGGGGGCCTATGCCCTAAGGGCCTCTGCAACAGCCTACATATTTTTCCCCTTTGAACTTACCCTTATGGGCACAGCCCAGGGCCTTAGAAGGCCGGTCTTTTCTCTGGTAACTTCCATATTCAGGCAGATATTTCTGAGGATCCCCCTGGCGGCCCTGCTGTACGGCATGAGCGGTGTTAAAGGTATCTACTGGAGTCATCCCCTCTCCATGGTTGCGGGAGGGCTTCTGTCCGCAGCATTGATTATGGTACTGTTACGTAATGAAAATATTCTGGACCGTTCGCGTATGTCACAACACCATACAGGAGCAAATGATGAATAAATCAAATGAAAAAGAATACTATATTGAACCGGGGCAGGAATGGGAAATAGACCTGTTCAAACCCGAAGATGCGGAAGGGGTGGTAAATCTTTTTCTGTCTGTCTACGGAAAAGAATACCCGGTAAAGACCTATCTCGACAAAGAGAGATTAACAGATGAAAACCATGCAGGGACCACCATTTCAACCGTGGCCAGAACCACAAAGGGCGATATAGTCGGACACGTGGCACTGTATCAGAGCGCACCATTTAAAAAGATCTATGAGGCTGGAGCTGGAGTGGTGCACCGTGACTACCGTGGTGGAAAGGGTATCTTCACCAGGATGACAGCGCACACGCAGAATGTATCCGCAAATAAATTCTCTGTGGAGGTGATATTCGGAGAGCCTGTATGCAATCACATCTTCTCTCAGAAAATGACCAGCAACCTTGGATGGATAACCATGGCCCTTGAACTGGACCTTATGCCTGCATCCGCCTATATAGCTGAAAAAAGCGCTTCCGGGCGGGTCTCCTCTTTTATTGATTTTAAGACCCTGATACCTCATCCTCACAGGGTCTTTCTTCCGTCACAGTACCGGAATGAGCTTGAATATATCTATGAAGGACTGGATGACGAGCGGGACATGTATGTCAGCCAGGCGCCTTTTCCTGAAGAGGGTTTTACTTGCATAAATACTCAGATTTTTGATTTCGCACAGGTTGCCAGGCTTACTGTCAGTAAATCAGGCAAAGATTTTTCTGAAATATTTTTCAGGGAGGAAAAGAGTGCTGAAAGCAAGGGAATTACACTGATTGAGGTATGGCTTAACCTTTCAGAACCATGGATCGGTGAGACAATCAATCTTCTGAGAGGAAAAGGGTATTTTTTTGGAGGTCTCCTTCCAAGGTGGTTCAATGAGGACGGACTGCTTATGCTCAAGACAAAACACCGTCCATATTGGGAAGAGATGCAAATATATTCCGAACGGGCAATAGAGATCACCGGGTTTGTACGAAGGGACTGGGAGGACCGGACGCGTCAGTCAAAAGAACAATAGGGAATCAGCATGATACTTTTTAAATAGGTTAAACTCGAATGGTTCAAATTTGTATTTGATTGCAGGTAAGGAATGGATTATAAATTCTTATACAGAAAAATCCGGTATGGGGGTAAAAATGGAGATAGAGCACAGGAAAGATGTTAAGGCGGATATCATGACTGTAAAGGGAAGAATGGACGCCATAACCACTGCGGAATTTGATAAAAAAATCGAAGAGATTATTCAGCAGAAGGGAAACACTATTATTGTGGATTTTTCCGGGCTGGATTATATAAGCAGCGCTGGTCTTAGGAGTATCCTGTCGGCATCAAAAAAACTTAAAGGTAAAGGCGGAACTATAATCCTCACGGCATTAAAGGATGTGGTAAGGGATGTGTTCGAAATATCCGGTTTCAGCTCCATACTGACGATACATGAATCCGTGGAAAAGGCCCTCGTGGAGATATGATTTAATCACCATTTACAAAAGGACTGTCCGATCGATTATGAGCAATATAATATTGCAGGCCGGTCTGGAAAATCTGGGCAGATTTACTGAATTTGTCACTGCATATGCGAGAAAAAACGGTTTTCAAAGGATGCAGACAGACAGAATAGCCCTGTGTCTTGAAGAAGCAGTCGTTAACATTTGCAGTTACGCCTATCCGGATAATCCAGACGGAAAAGTAGAGATATCCCTCCACATGGAAAACGGAGATACTCTGATCATAAGAATAAAGGACAGCGGCATCCCCTTTGACATTCTATCTCAGAAGGATCCGGATATAAAAGCGGGTGTATCGAAGCGTGAAATCGGTGGTTTGGGAATATTTATTATAAAAAAAATGATGGATGACGTGAAATACGACAGGGTCGATAATCAGAATATATTGACCATGACCCTTAAAAGGGAGGCATGATATGAGATCAATCTCTACAGCCCTGTTTCTGATCATCTCTATCCTGCTTTCCACTGTTCAATCCTTTGCCGGAGAAAATGCCTTGAAAAAGGTGTCCCTGATCCCCCAATGGGTACCCCAGGCCCAGTTTGCAGGATATTATATGGGGCTTGAAAAGGATTTCTATAAAGAGCGGGGCATTGATCTGACGATAATCACAGGGGGGCCGGATAGCCCGCCCATTGACCTTCTAAAGGATGGCACCGCCGATTTCGCGACTGTCTGGCTCACATCAGGGCTGGAGGCAAGGGATCAGGGAATTCCCGTGATTAACATCGCCCAGATGATGCAGCGTTCATCCCTGATGCTCGTTGCCAAAAAAGCTAGAGGCGTCAGGGAACCCCGCGACATGGAAGGCAAAAAGGTGGGCTTGTGGGGTCCTGTGTTCCAGCTTCAGCCAAAGGCTTTTTTTAAAAAATATAATATAACCCCGCAGATTGTGAGGCAGTCCTACTCGGTAAATCTCTTTCTGAGAGACGGCGTGGATGTGGTTTCCGCCATGTGGTACAATGAATACCATACCATTTTAAATTCCGGACTCAACCCCGAAGAACTCACCACCTTTATGTTTCATGAACACGGGCTCAATTTCCCTGAAGATGGAATATACGCACTTGAAGACACCTGTGCAGATGATCCTGGCCTGTGTGAATCCTTTATAAGGGCATCTGAACAGGGGTGGAGATACGCCTTTGCTCATCCTGAGGAGACCATAGATCTGATTATGAAAAATCTCGAAAAAGAGCATATCCCTGCCACAAGAGTTCACCAGAGATGGATGCTGGACAGGATCAGAGACCTGATGATTCCTCAAGAGGATGTGCCAATGGGAATGCTGTCTGAAGAGGACTACTACAGGGTGGCGAACGCACTATACTCGGGCGGCTTTATAAAAAAAATCCCCAAACTCTCCGATTTTTACAGAAAGCCTGGTGAGATCAATGAAAAATAGAGGAATCGCCCTTAAACTTGCACTTCTGATTCTGACCAGCATCACGGTTATATTTGCGGTTGTCTTTACCTACAATTATTTTTTTTCTCGGCAGATCATATCGGAAAATGTTGAAAAAAATGCCAGAAACCTCGCACAGTCCACTGTAAACAGAATAGATACAGTTCTTATGTCAGTAGAAAAGGTTCCCCGAAGCCTTTCCTATTTCTATGAAGACATGAATAGTGAGGGAGAAGAGCTGATCAGCCTTCTGCGCTCGGTTGTGGATAACAATCCCGAAATCTACGGCACCACTATGGCATTTGAGCCATACGCATACCAGGGAGACAGAGAAAGATATGCGCCCTATGTGTACAGGGGCGATGATGGCACAGCCATATCACATATCACATATGATTACATATTTTATGACTGGTATCAGATTCCCTGTGAGCTCAACATGCCAACCTGGTCTGAGCCCTACTTTGATGAGGGAGCAGGGAATATCATAATGGTAACCTATTCCATGCCCTTTTACAGAAACATTGACGGTAAAAGGGTTTTCACCGGCGTGGTTACTGCCGATATCTCACTTGAATGGCTTCAGAAAATCATCTCATCAATCAAGATTGGTCAAACCGGTTACGGGTTTCTGCTTTCTAAAAACGGGACCTTTGTGACCCATCCAAATCCGGATTTTGTGATGAATGAAACCATCTTCAGTGTTGCTGAGGCACTTGAAGATAATGACGTCCGTGAACTGGGAAGAAAAATGGTAAGCGGAAACAGCGGATTTTCACCCTTTACCAGTACAGTCTCAGGCAAGAAGTGCTGGATGGTCTATATGCCTCTCTCTTCCAACGGCTGGTCCCTGGCAGTGCTTTTTCCTCAGGATGAACTCATGGCCGATATTTCTCGTCTCAGCCACACAGTGCTCCTTATAAGCATTCTTGGTTTTTTTATAATCCTTATTGTTACCATATGGATCGCCAGGACAATTACCAGCCCCCTCAGGGCACTCTCCAGGGCAACCGAGGAGATAGCAGCCGGGCACTTGGATATAGAAATCCCCTTTATTAAATCCAGGGATGAGGTTGGAAGACTCGCCGATTCCTTTACATATATGAAGACTTCTCTTAAAAAATATATTCTTGAACTGACTGAGGCTACTGCCGCGAGGGAAAGGATTGAGGGTGAGCTTCAGGTAGCCCATGACATTCAGATGGGTATACTGCCTAAAAAATTTCCCCCGTTTCCCGAAAGAACTGAATTTGATCTATACGCCATACTTGAACCGGCAAAGGAGGTCGGAGGAGACCTGTACGATTTTTTCCTGATGGATGAAGATCATCTGTGTTTCACGGTAGGTGATGTCTCCGGCAAGGGGGTTCCTGCGGCAATCTTTATGGCCATCACTAAAACCCTTATAAAAAGCAAGGCAACTCAGGGGCTCTTTCCGAACAAGATTTTAAAAAGCGTCAATGAAGACCTGTCTTTAGATAACCCTTCATTGATGTTCGTTACCCTGTTTCTCGGAATACTCGACCTGAAGAGCGGAGAACTTGAATACTGCAACGGAGGGCATAATCCACCCTATCTGATGAAAGCGGACGGAGGGTTGGAGCCTCTGGCCACAACACACGGAATGGCGCTTGGGGTTATGGAAGATTTTTTGTATAAATCCAACCGAATTCAGCTTCAAAGGGGAGACAGGCTGTTTTTGTATACAGACGGTGTTACAGAGGCTGCGAACAAGGATGATGAACTCTTTTCAGAGACTCGTCTTGAAAAAGATCTTAGAAGTTTAAATAACTGCTCACTTACGAAGACAGTAAACAGTGTCCTTGATCATGTTAAAGACTTCTCTCAGGGCCTTCCTCAGACCGATGATATCACCATGATGATAATAAATTACTCAGGGCAGTAATTTTCTTCAGGTGAACCACAGTCTCGGAATATTAACCCAAGTTCGACAAGAAAAATAAGAAGCTGCAATAAAAACAGCATGTTAGGTAAAATCAGACCAAATTTTCCCCACTACATTTTTCAGTAGTTGGTTTTTTGAGTGGTATTTTGATCATGATACGATCCATGGGCTGCTGTTTTACCTTCAGACTTTTGTAAATGGCCACCTGGTTCATTATCGGCACTGTGCTGTTTCTGATATTTACAGTAGAACCATCATCGGTCTTAAACATGGTCGTAACCCTTACATGAGTAGACAGTATATTTCTGATGCTCTGCCAGTTATATTGGATACCATCCTGACGCAACTGACGTAAAACCCCGGCAAGAAAATGATAGGCCATCACAGAAACGAAGATATGCTCTGATCTAAGTTTTTTACCTTTTCTAAAATAACACATACCTGTGTATATTCCACGCCAATCCTGATTACGGGGAATACACATACCTGTGGGTTTCTGAAAATAGAGTAAAATATATAGGCTGACACTGGCCTGCTTCCGGTCTTCGTTTTATCTGCCGGGGACTGTAACCGTTTGCTCCTTTTTCAGTGTCTGGTAATGTGGTCTCAGTGAGAACACTGTTTTTGATGCGCTGCGGTAACTTTCAAAGCTGACGTACCGCATTTTTTTATATCGTAGTCTTTGAAGCTAGAGGAACAAATCAGAGAACCCAACACAGGGCGTCATTCCCGAGGAGCGGGTTATTGATCCTGCTCTATCGTAGGGTTCATATCACTGTCATTCCCTCGAAGGAGGGAATCCATTTTTCTTCTCAAACCACCCTTGACTTTATACGTCCTTTTAAGAAAAAAATATCTACATAATTTCTTTCGCAGTTTATACCAGTAAGACATAAAAGCATAGACGTTTGTACTTAGGATGTCACCTGGTCCATTCTTCCTGATATCGACTAAGATCCAATATCCATATGAACTAAACTGTTACGTATGCACACTTTGATCAATCGTTTCAACAATCCACTGGTTCAGGCTTTTTCCCTCTGCGGAGGCAAGTGAGGCTATTTCAGCATGCAGTTCAGGTGGAATGCGTAAGTTAAATTTTCCAGAAAATTCTTTATATGGTTCAATGCCTTTTTCTTTGCATGCCTCCAGGAAAACATTTAAAGATTTCTTGAATTCCTGACGCAATTCATCGGGTGTTTTTCCATAAAAATCCGCCCCGCCATTGAGACCAAGTATTTCTCCCCGAAACATATCTATATCGGGGTCATATTCTATTTTTGCTTTATGTCCTTTAAAAGTCATTATATTCATGATGTAACTCCATGCATTTCCAACCATTTACGAATGCTTATAACTGCACCTTTATCAGTGTCTGGTGTAGGATGCGGCCTATGAAATATTCTTACTTCATTAAACAAAAACACTGCAACTCTGGACCCTTCACGTTCACTTACCTCAGCGCCAAGCGCTATAAATAATTTTTCAATATCAACCCATTTAATATTACCGCTAACAGGCCTGTTAAAAATAAGTTCCAGTGTTTTTTGATGCTTTGGCTTCATGTGTTGAATAGTACCAAATCATGGTACTTTGTCAATAAATTTTCATGGCATATTGATGCAGGTTAAAAGAGATAACCTTTACATAAACTTAACATGAAATATAAAAGGCAATTAAGATTAATACCTTAACTGCCTTGATATTAGTGCATCCTGTTTGTTTTTTGTTTATCATGGATTGTAGCGCTCTCTTCGTCTAAGCCGGTGTTAACAAAAGGTTAACACTATGAGCAATATGCCGTTGAACTTATGGAATTCAGCATCAGACCTTCAGCCTGTAACTTTCCAGAATCTTCTTTCGCTCCTTCCAGTCCGGCATACATGAATATAAAAAGGCATAGAAAAACCTGGAATGGTTTAGATACCGCAGATGACACAGCTCATGCATTATAATGTATTCGATGCAGACCTCGGGCAGGTAGATAAGCCTGAGGTTTAATGTGATTATACCTGCCCTTGTGCAACTGCCCCACCTGTTTTTCATGTTCCGTATCTTAAGCATGGGGGTGCGAAGGTCATGATCAGACATGATGGCAAGGCCTTTATCAAGATATTCCCTGAACACCTTTTCCGCCTGATCCCGGTACCATTTATCAACCACCCTCTTCACGCTGTCAGCATCTGAAGTTTTTGTCTGGACAACAAGCTCTCCATCCAACAGTATGACCTGAACCCTTTTGGCAGTTGCTACATTGAGCGTATATTCCTTTCCAAGGTATGATGTTTTTTTACCTGAAATGTATTCACTGGGTAAAGGCAGCATCTGGCGGTTTTGAAGCTTCAGGATGGTTTTAATGATCCATGGGGTTTTTTCCTTTACCACCTCACTGATATAGGAATTGGATGCGCGAAGGGGTGCGGTGATCCTTACCTGCTGGTCAGCGTCAACAGTAATACGCAGGTTTTTGCATGACTTCCTGTAAAGGGTGCAATGGATATCACGATCGATATCCCTGATAATATATTCCGCTTTTAAAACCCTTTTAGCCATTGATATTTCCTTAAAAACTGGGCACTATTAATACCCTTGACACATAACATCACCTGTGACATTTACAAATGAAACTGTCATTCAGGAATCTATTTTAAAAACCGTTTAAAAACAAGGCACTATGTGTCAGATTTTTTGCGAAAAGGAATAATATGAAAAAAAGTCTTTTATACCACCCATTTAAAATCAGGAATATTGAGATAAAAAATCGTGTAATTATGGCACCTGGCGCAAACCTCCTTTGCAGTGACACGGGTGTTATGACCCAGGAGGGGCTTGAGTGGGCAAAGGCAAGGGCAAAGGGCGGCCTTGGTGTCGTGGGCGTGGGGCAGAGCATGGTCAACCCGACTCCTCCAGCCATGTCCGGGTTTGTTATTGACCTCACCACTGATAAATCCATAAACGGCATGTTCAGGATGACTGAGATGATCAGGCAGATGGGTGCAAAATCTACCATAGAACTGGTCTACATGGATTTTGGCGATGTGAACAAACCAGATAATGAGATGAGTGAGGAAGATCTCTCAAAGATACGAACAGAGGACTCCACTGGTATTAATGACAAGCTTGCAAACAAGATGCCCGCAGACCTTACTCTTCAGCAGATACACAAGATAGTCGGCTATTATGTTGATGCTGCTGTCAGGTGTAAAAGGGCAGGTTTTGATATGGTGCTTGTACATGGGGCGCATGGCATGTTCATAAGTGATTTTTTGTCACCTGTGCGTAACAGACGCACTGACGAGTATGGCGGCTCATTTGAAAACAGGTGCAGGATCGTTGATGATATACTGACCGGCATTAGGGAGGCCGTGGGGCCGGACATGGCCATTGAATACCGCCTGAGCGCAGAGGAAAAGAAAAAGGATGGCCTTACCTTAAATGACCAGCTTGCCTTTGCGAAACATATACAGGATAAGATTGATATACTCTATGTCTCCACCGGTGTTATGGAAAATGATGAGACAGCTACCTTTATTTTCCCGCCTGCCTATTATGAGCGGGGTGTTAATGTCCATTATGCAAAACATTTCAAGGATGCCCTTAAGATACCTGTAGGCACTGTGGGTGGAATAGATATGGCGCTTGCAGAGCGGATCGTGGATGAAGGAAAGGCGGATGTGGTCACCATGTTAAGGGCGACCATTGCTGACCCGCACCTTGTTAACAAGGCAAGGCTGGGTAAATTCGATGAGATACGCCCCTGCGTGAGGTGTAACACCTGCATAAACCAGCCCCATTACTTTTTCCTGCCGGTCAGGTGTGCTGTAAACCCTGAGGCAGGCAGGGAATGTGATGTGCTAAGGATACCCTACCCCAGAAAATCAAAAAATATTGTGGTGATAGGGGGCGGGCCGAGCGGCATGCAGGCAGCGCGTACCGCTGCCCAAAGGGGGCACAACGTAACCCTTTATGAAAAAAATGCTGAGCTTGGCGGTATGCTGAATATTGCAGCCGCAGGAAAATTAAAGACAGATTTAAGGGCATACCTGAACTGGGCAGTCAGAGAAACTCTGAAAAACCCTGACATAACACTGAGACTGGGCGCTGCTGCAACATATGATGATATCAGGGCACTTAACCCCGACGCTGTAATTGTATCAGTAGGGGCAACCCCGCTGATACCGCCTATCCAGGGGATCAATGGAAAAAATTCTGTATGGGCAGGTGATGTGGAGTCAGGCAGGGTAAGTGTCGGCAAAAGGGTCATAATAGCTGGTGGCGGTCTGACCGGGCTTGAAACAGCCCTCTCACTCGCTAGAGAGGGTAAAGAGGTTACCATTATAGAGATGATGCCCTTTGAAAGGGTGATCATGTCCGCACCTGTGGTTAATATGGTTGCACTCTCCATGCTGATAAGGGAACAGGGAATAAACTACATGGCAGAGACAAGACTTATTGAGGTAAGAGAAAACAGGATCAGGGTTGAAGGCCCGGACAAAAAGGAAACCTGGATGGAGTGCGACACCCTTGTGCATGCCCTTGGCATGAAACCTGACAGGGCAGGGGCCTTGTTATTTGGAGATACAGCCGATGAGGTGTATTACACAGGCGACTGTGCTGTTGCACGGGGCAACCTCTGGACTGCCACATCGTCTGCTCATCACATTGCCCTTGAGATTTAAAAAATCCGCCCCGGCTTCAGACATCGGGGCGGATTACCTTGAAACAACCTTATTTGCCAGCAGAGGACTTTATTAAAAACTCATGCTCTTCGCCCATGACATTAACTATTATCTTGATCTCATGTGGTTTTGAGGGTTCAGCAAGTTTTGCCAGCTTAATTTCTCCAGGATACCACTTATTCGCAGGAACATTTGTCTTTACATGGTATGTTGATAAAAGAGTCTTAAGGTTCCTTTCTGTCTCTTGTTTCAGTGTTACCAGCTCAGCCTCTGCGATTTCTGAAGACTGCAGTTTGGTCTCCTTAATGGACTTAAAATCATACTTATACTGTGATTTATAGGATTGTCCCGGCATATTTGCAGAATCAAGTTCACTTGGGCTAAAGACAGCCGGATCGCTGGGATCCTTTTTGCTTGAATCTACTGCTTGTTTGTTTCTGTCATCTTCCTGTTTTTTTATTGACTCGGCGCTAGCAGTGTAATTCTCCTTAATTAGTGTCACCATATCATCAATAGTCATGACCTTGTGTGGTTTGCCACCCACAAATGCCTTGATACTGTCAGGTGAAAATTCAAATGACTTTTCGCTGAACAGACCGATTTCGATCCCCGGATAATCATCACGGGAATAGGCATCCTTAACTGAACGCACATACACGGCGCCCGCCTTTTTATTGGAAACGATCCTTTTTACACCCTGCTGTTCATTTACCTTCTGGCCTGCAAGCACCTCGGGAGCAAGCCTGTATGATTTTGCTGTAACACACCCCTGGATCAATAATGCTACCAGACACAAGACCAAAACAATAATTCTCTTTTCCATTTTTCTCCTTTTAATACCTTTCAAGCTACTACCAGATGAAAAGTGTGGACATCAAAATAACCGGCTGATCTCCACACGCCAAATAAAAACTCAATACTGTTCGTTTTCATTATAACAGTCTGCTAATAAGGGGCATTTTACATCAAGAGATTTACTTATGTATAATCCTTAAGAAATGAGTTTCAATAATCGAGAATATTAATATATCAAACTGAATTGTTCAAGAACAAAATAATATTGCTCAAATCGATTAATATACCCCTTAGATATAATGATTTTTGGTCAGCAATATCTAAGACTTTATAAAAAGGTATTTTAAAAGGTGTTGATCGGGAAACAAAACTGCCTGCTGTATTAAAAAAACGTCTTTATCAGGATATCTAAAAAGGAAGCATTTTTCATAGTCCCTGTCGCCTGAAAGCGATATTCCTAATGAAATAGCACCTTTAATGGAAGAGGCCGGATAAATAATAGGATTTTATCTTCCAGCAATAGTTATCCCGCATAACCTTCCCTGCCAGGTATCCCTTTCCACCAGCCTTTTTTTGATAAGGTTAAGGTTCTCAGTCTTATAAAGTGTCCATTCCGGAGCTAGTAGGGTTTCCCTGTCCGGGTCACCTGTTAATCTCTGGATAATAAAATGGGAAGGGAGCAGCTCCAGAAAATCAATGAGACATTCAATATACTCATCCCTCTCCATGCATGAAAACCTTCCTGCAAGATATATCTTTTCAAGCCCTGTCCCCTTTGTTACATAGAGGGAGTGTATCTTTACCCCGTGAATGGGCTGATCTGCCAGAAATCTTGCTGTCTCCAGCATCATTTCTTTTGTCTCGCCGGGGAGCCCCAGGATCACATGGGCACAGATCTTTATATCGAATTCGATGGTCAATCTTACCGCATCAATAAATGCCGCCACATTGTGACCACGGTTTATGGCCTCAAGTGTTTTGTTATGACACGACTGGAGACCGTATTCAATCCACACAAGATGCCTGCTGCTGAATGATTGCAGTATCTCCAATTTTTCACGGTCTATGCAGTCAGGTCTTGTGCCCACAGAGAGTCCTACAATCCCGTCAAATGATAGCGCCCTGCTGTAGAGGTCTCTTAAAACATCTCTCGGACCATTTGTATTTGTATAAGACTGAAAATAGGCAATAAATTTTTCCGCACCGTATCTCTTTTTTGCCCACTCTATACCCTCTAATACCTGCACCTCTATTGATTTGCCATTAATGACCTTTGCCCCGCTCCCTGAACCTTTTGAATCACAGTATATGCAGCCACTGCCGGATATACCCCCATCCCTGTTCGGGCACCCAAGGCCCGCATCAATAGAGATCTTCTGCACCCTCTGGCCGAACAGTCCTTTCAGATAGCTGTTGTAATCATTATATCTGTTTATCATTTTCACCTTGATTCGCACATGTAACATAAAGCTCTTTTTTATATGATTCCATTATCTTTATAAAAAGGATTTCAGGATTAGTATTAAAAGTCAATCTGCTATTTTTTTATAATCGAGATGTTCTGCCTGATTAACAGGCTGATTACTCGCAAGAGAAAATAAGTATGATATAAAAATGGCACAGGTTTTGCTTTTATTCAGGGTGTGATAGGTATGAATAAATAATGCAACCTGAATAACTTTGATAAATTGGTCTTGTTTCTGTTTATTTTATTTATTCATATGAAGCAAAAGGCCCGGATATCCGGGAATCTTTTGATAGGCTATAAAAATAGCCAAAAAATTGACGATGTACAGGGAAGAGTATGGTTATAAAAAAGAAGATCAATTATAAACTTGATTCAAACGCATGGATGTCAACCTACACCGATCTCATGACCCTGTTATTGACCTTTTTTGTACTTTTGCTCAGCCTTTCTACCGTTGATAAAACCAAAAAGCTCCGCGCCCTGAATTCACTTGTAGGGGCCTTTGGTTTTAAGCCAGGAGGGCAG